>Ga0172379_10003964_pt1 | contig 22670 bp, 23 predicted proteins | sample GrowelOW334metaG_FD_119756 | JGI IMG/M metagenome (GOLD analysis project Ga0172379, IMG submission 119756) | Groundwater microbial communities from an aquifer near a municipal landfill in Southern Ontario, Canada - Groundwater well OW334 metaG | ecosystem: Environmental > Aquatic > Deep... | reverse complement strand
GTTTTGAATATCCTTTGTCGAGCAAAATCTTAATCTCCAACCGTTCGGCCGAAGACAAATCCTTGGCTTTTTTCATGTGGTTACTCTATTACAGAGTGTCCTAATTGAGAACGGAATTTAGGGGCTTTGTATTTTAAAAAATGACTTTTTACGCTTTCTCTGCTTTATTTAATTTTTTAACAAGTTTGGGACTTGGTCTTTTTGTTTTAGTTAAAAATAAAAAAGATAGGACCAGCCAGGCTTTTTCAGCTTTTGCTTTCACCATCGCTTTTTGGAGTTTCTTTTATTATATCTGGCAAATTGCCGATAATTCTGATTCGGCTTTGTTCTGGTGCCGAGTATTAATGGCCGGTGCTATTTTTATCCCTGTTACTTATTTGCATTTCGTTCTCCGTTTTTTAAATATCCAAAAACAAAAAATCTTCTTAATTATCAGCTATATTCTTTTTGGTCTTTTTCTTCTAGCTGATTTCACCCCGTTATTTATCAGTCATGTCGAACCGCTTTTTGGTTTTTCGTTTTGGCCAATCGCTGGTCCAATCTTTAGTCTTTTTCTGCCAATTTGGTTTGCCTATGTCGTTTATTCTTCCTACCTACTTTATCAGCGATACCGCTCAGCTGAAGGCTTACAAAGACTGCAAATAAGATATGTTTTGCTCGGTATGATTTTTGGTTTTGCTGGTGGCTCAACAAATTATTTTCTTTGGTATCACATTTCAATTCCGCCAATTTTTAACATTTTTACTTCCGCCTATGTTGCGACAGTGGCGTATGCCATTATCCGATATCGCTTAATGGATATTCGTATTGTCGCCAGAAAGATTTTTATTTGTCTTGGGGCAAGTATTGTCGCTTATTTTACCTATTACTTAATCCTCTGGATAGATAATAATTTATTTGGTGGAGCTTATTCTAATAAATCTTACCTCATTGGTGTGGCATTGGCTGTTGCTTTCGTTCTTCTTTTCCAAAAAGCTTCTGAGTGGATTGAAAAGTTGGCTAACAAGTATTTTTTCTTTTCGCTTTATAATTATCAGGAAACGATTAATCGTGTTTCTGATCAATTGACGCATTACACTGATTTGACTGAAATAAGTAATTTGGTAACTAAGACAATTAAGGAATCATTGGGTGTGGCTCGAGTCGATATTTCTTTGACTGATAAAAATAGTCGCTCAGCTAAAAAAGATCCTCTGTTAAAATATTTACAAACCAATCAACGGCCGGTAGTGTTAGAAGAGTTAAGTATTTTAGTTAACGACGAGAGACTAAAAGAACAGCGAGAAACTTTTAGTGCCGTCTATGAACAAATAAAAAATCTTGGGGCAACTATTTGTTTGCCAATGGTTAGTAGTGAACGCTTGATTGGCGTAGTTATCCTGGGACCAAAAGTGATTGGTGATCCCTTTACTGTTGAAGACCTTGAATTATTAATGACACTCTCGAACCAGGCCGCGATTGCGATTGATAACGCCGAGCTATACAAAGAAGTTAAGGATTTCAATAAAACCCTCAAACAAAAAGTGAACGACCAGACAATGACTTTGCAAGACAAGACCAAAGTTTTAGAGGAACAGGCTGAGCACTTAAAGAAACTCTTAGCAATGAGATCAGAATTTTTGGACATTGCCTCGCATCAGTTAAAAACACCAATCTCCGTTATCTCTGGCACCATCTCAATGTTCAAAGAAGGTTCGGTGCAAAAGATGCCGGTTGAGACACAAAATAAGTTGATTGATAATATTTACCAGAAGTCACTTAAGATTAGTCAGATTATTCGTGATATTCTTCAAGCTTCTGAATTTGATACGGAGAAATTTAGTTTTGTTGAGAAAAGAATCGTGCCAGTTGATCTTAATAAATTACTAACTGACGTAGTAGCTGATAACAAGGCGTTTGCTGATGAGAAGAAGCTTCAGCTTATCTTTACCCCTAATCCCGCTAATCCACAAATCAAGTCTGATCCTGATTATCTAGAGCAGGCCCTCTTTAATTTGGTGGACAATGCTCTTAAATACACTAAGGAGGGCAAAGTAGAAGTGCTACTGGACGAAAATCCCCAAAGTATTATCATTAAGGTTAAAGATACTGGTGTTGGTATTCCTAAAGATGATCAAGGACGGATGTTTGGTAAGTTTGAACGAGCGACCAATGCGGTAGATATGTACACTGATGGTTCTGGTTTAGGTCTTTTTATAACAAGAGAAGTTATCCAAGCCCATCCGGGTGGCACGATAACTTTTACTAGTGAAGAAGGCAAAGGTACCGAATTTACAATCACAATTCCAAAAACTAAAAAATAATAAATATTATGGCTGAAGAAATAAAACAAGTATTAATGATTGAAGATGACTCGGATCAGATGTTTTTATACAAATCGGCTTTTGATTTGCAAAAAATCCCTAGTGTCATGGCCAACGGTGGAAAGATCGGGGTTGAACAAGCTAAACGCTGGCTTCCCAAAGTTATTGTCTTGGATATTGTAATGGAGGGTATGGACGGTGAAGAAGTATTAAAACAACTAAAGGCTGATCCAACCACTAAAGACATACCAGTTATTGTTTTCACTAATCTTGATAAGAAACCAGTCAAAGAAAAATTTATGGCACTTGGCGCCACCGAATTCTGGGGTAAAACTGAGTTAATGCCGATGGCTTTGGCGGCCAAGGTTCAGGACTATTTTGATCGAAGGTAACTGTCTATTGATTAAAAAGGTTCTTTTGTAGTGAGTGTCTCGTGTTTGCACATAGCTCAATAAGTGGTATTCTTTTAGTAAGCTTTAGATCCGACTGACAATCGGGGAGGCGAGGTTAAGAAGAGTTAAAAATCAGGGTGGCACCGCGGTAAAACCGCCCCTGCGAATTTATTAGGGTTAATAAATTTGGAGGGGTGTTTTTAGTTACTCTCCACTGTAAAAATATGAAAAACAGAATAAAAATAGGCTCATTAAAGGAACATGTCGGCAGTGAAGTTTCTATCGCTGGTTGGGTAGATGTTCGCCGAGATCACGGTAAATTGATTTTTATTGATTTACGCGATTTCTCTGGCAAGGTTCAAATGGTGGTTTTACCAAATCATGCCGACGCTTCTATTTTGGCTCAAAAATTACGCCCTGAGTGGGTAATTGCGGTAACTGGTATTGTTAATAAAAGACCAGAAAGAATGATTAGTGCCGGTCAAGACAATGGAGATATTGAAATTGAAGTAACAGGGATTGAAGTGTTGAATACTTCTGAAACACCTCCTTTTTCGATAAACGAAGATACTAGTAACGTTAACGAAGAACTACGCCTAAAATATCGATATCTTGACCTGCGAAGCGAGCGGATGAAGAATAATTTAGTTTTGCGTGATAAAGTAATTACCTTCTTCCGTGACTATATGCACAAAAATGATTTCATTGAGATCGAAACTCCGATTTTAATGAAAGGTACTCCCGAAGGTTCTCGCGAATACATCGTTCCTTCACGATTAGAAAAGGGTAAGGCATATGTTTTACCTCAATCTCCTCAACAGTTTAAACAACTTTGCATGGTCGCAGGGTTGGAACGATATTTCCAAGTTGCGCGCTGTTTTCGTGACGAAGATCAGAGAGGAGACAGACAGCCAGAATTTACCCAATTAGACTTTGAGATGTCTTTTATTACTCAAGAAGAAATTTTGCAATATACTGAAAAAATGTTTTTGGAGTTAGTTGCAACAATGTTTCCAAATAAAAAAATCACCAGCACGCCATTCCCTCGATTAACTTATAAAGAATCAATAGAAAAATATGGCAGTGATAAACCAGATTTAAGGCAAAATAAAGAAGATAAAGACGAATTAGCCTTTGCTTGGGTTATTGATTTTCCAATGTTTGAGAAAAATGACGAAGGAAAACTCACCTCGGCCCATCATCCTTTTTGTTCAATAAAGGAAGAAGATATGTCAAAATTTATGGCGAGCGAAGACTTACTCAATATTCGCGCCAATTCCTATGACCTAGTTTTAAATGGGTTTGAATTAAGTTCTGGCAGTATTCGTATTCATCAAGCCGAAGTTCAGCAAAAAGTTTTTGAGATACTTGGCATTAGCAAAGAAGAACAACAGTCAAGATTTGGGCACATTCTTGAAGCCTTTAGTTTTGGTGCCCCTCCTCATGGTGGTTTTGCCCCAGGCATAGACAGAATCATAATGCTTTTGACCGGCGAGCCAAATATTCGCGAGGTTATTGCCTTTCCTAAAAATGGTGAGGCTAAAGACTTAATGATGGGTGCTCCTAGTGAGGCGGGAGAAAAACAATTAAAAGAATTAGGGATAAAAATAGGAAAATAAATTATTTTGATCGGAGATAACACTGCTTTAACCAAGAAGACAAATTATCTAATTTGCCAGTCCTTTTTTAGCTCGATTTCTTTGTAGATACGATTCATTATTTCGTTTACCTCTTTATCTTCAAGAGTTTTGTCGAATGACTGAAAGACAAGACGAAAAGCAAAAGACTTTTTATTCCCTTCGGGGTATTCTTTAGTGAACACATCAAAGAGCCAACTTTTAACGCACAATGGACCAACGTTCTCATTTATTAGCTTAAAGACTTCTTCCTCTGTCACCTTTTCTGGTACGAATATGGCGATATCTCGGGTGATAAATGGGTAGAGTGAGAATTTCTGATATTTTTTATCATTAGGCAAGGGCTTAAAATCGAGTGTCGAGATGTCTTTTTGCTGTGGTAATTGAGAGATTAACTCATCAAAATTAATTTCTGTTATCGCCCCGAATTCCCCAAGCTTTAGCTCGTAATTAAAGGCGGTTCCAATAGAATTTTCCAAAACCTCTAAATCCTCCTTTAAGGTCTTTTCTGAACTAATCCCTTTTTTCTTTTTTACTTGAAGTACTCCTATTGCGAGGGTCGTTTTTTCCCCATCTTTTCTGAAAACTTTTCCAATCTCGAACATTTTTATAGTCTCGAGTGACAACAAGTCTGCGTTACGGCCATTTATCACAAGAGATTCTGCAAGTTTAGAAGACAAATCTGCTCGTAAAAAGGATTTATCACTAGCTAGCGGATAAATAACCTCGTAATCTCCTTTAGCAACAAGAGAATACAATAGAGCTTCGGAATATCCCCGTTGGATTAAAACATTTTTTATTTTTTCCGCGTAGAAAAACATTTTGTCTGGTAGAAGTTCGCCTTCGAGATCGGGAGGGAGTTTGGAGGGTAATTTTTCATAGCCTAAAATTCTTCCCACCTCATCGGCGATGTCTTCTGGAATAGTAAGGTCAAAACGGTCAAGTGGTGGGATAACATAGAAAAGACCATCTTTCTTATTAATCCGGCATCCCATTCTTAAGAGAGTCTCTTCGATCACTGATTCTCCGACCGTCGTTCCGATTAAAACTTCAATATTTTTAGGAGAGACGACAATTTCCCATTCTTTAACAGGGTTGGAATATAAATCCTTTTCTAAACATGGTCTGGCGCTAGGTAGCAGATCGGTGATAATTTTTGTTATTTTTTCGATACCGTCTCGCGCTAAAGTGGGGGTTATCTCATTTTCAAATCTTTTTGACGCGTCGTTTCGGAGATTTAATTTTGTTGATGTTTTACGGATTGAGGTCGGGTCAAAATTAGCCGATTCAATTATAATTCTTGTAGTTAGTTCATTAACCTCAGCTCTTTTACCCCCCTTCACACCAGCAACAGCGAGAGGTCCAGCCTCGTCGGCAATTACTAGGTTATCTTTAGAAAGGATTATTTCTTGCCCAGTAAGAAGGATTATTTTTTCGCTATCAGTGGCACTTCTGACAACAAGATTCCCTATTATTTTGTCCGCATCAAAAGCATGTAGTGGTTGGCCGATATCCAACATTACATAATTAGCGGCATCCACAATATTATTGATGGATTTTTGCCCAACAGCACCAAGTCGTTTTTTTAACCATTCAGGAGAGGCTTTTACCTCTATATTCGTTATTTCTTGAGCAATATACCTTCGACAATGTAGGTCATCCTTAATCAACACGTCGATCTTTGTTTTTTCTTTTTGCGGGACATCTTTTTGATCAATCGGCGCTACAGTTTTCATTGGCAGTCCGGTAATGGCACTTATCTCTCTCGCGACCCCCTTATGCGATAATAAATAATGAGCTCTATCTGGTAAAATTTTAAATTCAAAAACAGTATCGTCCTCAAACTCCTCAATGTCTTCAACCTCGAAGACATGGGCAGTCAAAAGATCAGCCAAATTTTTAGAGTCGGGTAATTTTGAGTCAAAATATGTTTGGAGCCAATTATAAGAAACCTTCATACTATATTTAATAATTAAAACTGATTTATTAAGCGTAAATCTCCAGAATATAAGTGGCGGATATCATCAATTCCATAGCGAAGAAGAACTAAGCGATCTATTCCTCCACCGAAGGCAAAACCCTTCCATTCTTCAGGGTTAAGTCCTGCCGATCTCATGACATTGGGGTGGACCAATCCAGCACCAAACACTTCTAGCCAACGATCTTTCCACCAGACATCTACTTCAACCCCTGGCTCGACAAAGGCGAAATAACTTGGACGAAAGCGGATTTTGGCCTCAGGGCCTAAAAATTCTTTAAAGAAGTATTCTAAGGTACCTTTTAATTCTGTCATTGAGACTTCTTTATTTACATACAAGCCTTCAATCTGATGGAACTGAGCTTCATGGGTGGCATCGGTTGCTTCGTTTCGATAGACTTTTCCTGGCATAATTATCTTAAAGGGGTGAGGATTTTCCTTGATACTTTCCATGTATCTAATTTGGATTGACGAGGTGTGTGTCCTAAGAACTTTTTTTTCTTCTCCTGGTTTTGTTTTTATCCAAAAAGTATCCTGCATGTCTCTGGCGGGGTGGTGCGCTGGAATATTGAGAGCGTCAAAATTATAAAATTCTGTTTCAAGCTCTGGACCGGTAGCGACAGAAAAACCTATCTTATTAAAGATCAGCGAGATGTCCCGAATGGCTTGGGTCATGATATGAAGATGTCCTTGTTGCATATTTGGCTAATCAATTAAATATAAAAGTACTTTATCATATCTATGACCTTTTTTCCATGAAGGTTGTTTGGGTTTGTGACGAGGTTCACGATGTGGTCCTTGGCTTGGTTTGTGTTTTTAAATTCGCCAAGGGGAGAGCGTAACCACTCTTGGAGAGGGACAAGATAGTCACGGCCAAGCCACAGCTTCTTCTTGTTAGCTTGAGTAAGAGCATTATCTCTAGTTAGTGATGAATTAAAAAAGCAAGCGACCCTTAGAGCTACTGACTGATCGTTATTTGGGGTCAATATTTTAACTTGAGGAGTATTTTTGATGGCCGATAAATAAAAATCTGTTAGCGATTTTCTTTTGTCTAGCTCGTCTGAATAAAAATCAAGGTTTTTAATTAGCGAAGGGAAATTTGTAGATGAGACCTTGCCACTAAAAGAGTATTCTGGGAATTTTGACAATATTTTTAATAGAAATGGACGGAAGAATTTAAAAAGCTTGTTTCTTAATAACTTTATTAGCATATTATAATCTAAGAATTTAGTTAATTTCACCTTGTCCCCAATTTTCATTGAGTCTTTATCTGTAAGATTCGAAAATCCAATTTCCCCTATGGCACTAAACTTATCATGCCCAAAACTTCCGAAACAATATTGGCCAAGAGTTCCTAAGATTGTGGTTTTATAACTTAAGCCAAGAGCTGAGGCGATATCTTCGATGATAATAATATCATTTTGTTTGGCCCAATCTATTATTTGGAATAAATCATCTGGCAAATATCCCCAGGGGTATATTAACAGTAAGGCTTTTACTGATTGGGTCATTGATTTTTTGTATTCAGTAAGGCTCGGCACAACTGAGCTTGGACTGGTGTCAACAAGGGCTACATTTATATTTAGTTTTAGAAAAGGTAATAATATTCTTTCACAGGAAAAAGCTGGAACTAATACTGTGTCAGCCCTCTGTAATTTCAGAGATTTTAATATCTCGTACAACGCATCCGTCCCAGAACAGTGGAGGGAGGTATGTTTTTGATGTGTTAACTGCGAGACCAGTTTTTTTATTTTGACAATATCGTCCATGATTATTGATCGATTATAGTTTTTAAGTAGAATCCATTTTTAAGATGATCGTCCCAGTGATTTAGATTTAGTCGATATTCACCCGTGCTCTTGTTGTTTATGATAATCTCTTCAATGCTTGCCCGACACTCAAATTTTTCGTTAGTTTGGCAATGAAGATAAAAGTTTCCAAGATAATCAACAATATATTTAATATTTTTAATTTTTTCTTGCGGGACAATAGTGTCGCTAACTGTAACGCACTGATTTGTAGAATAAAAAGATGGTCGAAATGGCGCGAACTGATCAGACGATATTATCCCTCTAACAGTTCCGACTCCTATAAACCTAAATGTCTTATCAAGGCTAAAAGTTTTAACGGCCTCTTTTCGCATAATATCATCTTTATCTAGGAGCCCGACTATCGAGAATTTTCGCATTCCTCCAGAACGTTTAATAAAGCCTGTAGGCCTTCTTGATTCATGGAAAACCATCTCTTTTTGAGATAGTGGCGAATAATGTTTTCTCGCATCATAAATAGTCCTTTTCCCGAATTCCGAATCAAGGAACAATTCGACGTCTTTTGGCCACTTCTTGTTTTGGTGGAAAAGATCCAAGAATTTTTTATAATTATTTTCCCCGTATAATATTAAGTCTAAATCTGACTCTGAGTTGGTTAATCCGGCCAACAATGACCCCTCAACTCCAAGCAAAGAAATATCAATTCCTGATTCCGATAAAAAATCAAGCAGTAGTGAAAAATCAGTATAAACTTCTGGGGCAACTTTTAATGTTCCGGCTACGATTTCCTTTGTCTTTTCCGTTAGATCGATAATCTCTGAAATGTCTTTTTCTTTGACGGCAATGACCTCTCTCGATAATCGAGGAGATTTAACAAGATACTTTGTATAAACAGACGTTATTAGACTTTTTATTGAAATCCCCAGCCCAAACCTAAGGTACTTTGCCCCATTTGATTCTCTCAGTCTCCCATAAGCTTTATTCTCGCTATTTAAGTCGTACTCAAGATTGCTGACGAATAAACCGTCACTATCAATACCGTCATCATAAAGCTGGAAAAGACAAGATCCAGATTTTACAAAAGACCATGGACGGATCATTTTAGGTTTGATTTTAAAACTTCTAATATGATGTTAGCCGCTAGCTCAATATCCCCATCTTTAAAGGCCGGGCCTAGGGAGAGACTGATGATGTTTTTGCCAATATACTCGCTGTTCTTTAAGCTCGCCAAATCAAAATGGTATTTATTTTTAAAATAAGAATGATCTTGAATCGGTTTATAGTGAACGACAACACCAATCCCTTTTTCTCTAATTTGATCGATAATTGACTCTCTGGAACATTTATAATCGGTTTCTTTAATCACAATTGGATAAAAATGTAGAGCGTGCCTGACTTGATGTCCGTCGATGTCCCGTCTTTGTAGTTTAATGTGCTCAAAATTTCCAAGGACTTGGTCATAGATCTTGGCGTGTCTTTCTCTTGTAGTTAAGAAATCATCTAGTTTTGAAAGTTGAACAATGCCGACGGAGGCATTGACGTCTGTCATGTTGTATTTGTAACCTTCCTCAACAATTTCTGGGACCATGTAACTACCCGTCTGGGCATAACGCTGCCAAGCACCCGAAGACTGACCACTCATGCGGATGAGGTCTATTCTATTAGCATATTCTTCGTTAGAGGTTGTGATCATCCCACCTTCAATTGTCGTGATGTTTTTATTGGGATAAAAGCTAAAACACGTTAATCCTTGTTCAGAATAACCAATCTTTTTACCATCGAATTCTGCGCCGGTGGCATGTGCGGCGTCTTCGATAACCGCTAAACCTTTTTCTTTCGCAATTTTAAAAATAGAAGACATGTCACAAGGCATCCCTCCAAAATGGACGGGGATAATTGCCCTTGTCTTTTCGGTGATAGCTTTTTCTATCTTTGAAGGATCAATATTAAAGGTCTCAGGGTCAATGTCTACTAAGACAGGCTTCGCCCCAACGAATTCAATTACCCTGATTGTTGCGACGAAAGTTAAAGGTGTCGTCAAAACTTCATCACCCTCTTTAATCCCCAAAATCTTTAAACTGGTATGTAAAGCGGAGGTGCAGGAATTGACACTCTTTGAGAATTTGGCTCCGGTAAATTGAGAAAATTTTGATTCGAACTCAAGACATTTTTTACCAAACCCAATCCAGCCCGATTTTATAACCTCAGTTATTGCATCTATCTCTTCCTGGCCTAGACTAGGAATTCCGAATTGGATAATCATTTTACTCATTTTGGTAGGATAATGTTTGATACTGTTCGACCGCGTTGGTTTTTTGGCAATCAATAATTAAACTCCTTGTTTTTTGTGCTCCCAGCATAAAAATGGCGTCGATTACCGATAGCTTATCAACATAATCGTCTCCTTTTTGTTGATACGATGGATAAGAATAATTTTGATACTCAACTTCTATTTTATTGTCTTTAAAAATATCCATACGAAGATAATCTTGAGCTCTAGGACCGGTCAAATAAACAGAGGTATTTTCTTCTTGGCAAATTTCTAGTAAGGACTGACTTTTTTCTTTTGAGAGATTTTTATAATCAGATCTAAATTTTAGTTTAGTAGTTATTGAGAGGATCTTCAATAGATATTTAAAAAGAAGCATGTTCAGCTCAAACAGAAATTTTGGCTTAGACAAAAGAATCCTTTCAAGGTCAGGGTAATAGTCATTAAAATACTGACTTTTCCCATAAACATTTTTTATTGAGGAAAGATGTTTTTTAACCCAATCGTGGCTATAATCGATTTCTACCTCGGATATTTTTTTAGAGGTTAAATGTTCATTTTTTACCGGTACTGTCAGCCAGGTAAAACCACCATTAGGATTTTTGATTCGATTACGGTTTATCCAACTATTTTTTGAGTACTGAAAACTGTCACCAAAAATAAAGACGTCCGAAAGGGCAATTTGGTTGAATACACCAAGCCAAGGTAAATAAAAAGGCTGTAATACAGCTATTCTTTTCATAACAAAAACAATACACCATATTCTGCGTCTCGTCAAGGTAACTGTGCTGAGAGCCGGGCTCGAACCGGCGACCCCTTCGTCTTCAGCGAAATGCTCTGCCAACTGAGCTATCTCAGCTTATTTGGTGCATTATACTATGCTTGTTTAATAAACTAAAGCCCTTTTTTGCTGAGGAATTCCAAGACTTTTTTAAGAATGTTTTTTTGAGAATCAAAAGATAAAATAGAGATTGCTTGATCATAGTTTACCCACTGGTAACTTTCTATCTCTTCTGGTTGGATAGAAATATTTAGGTCATCGACAAAGCCGACAAATAAGATGACTGCCTTACTGAAACTTTGCCCTTTTTCCTTATATTCATACTCGTCCCGAAAAGAAAGATCGGGGATTAGTTCAACTTTATTAATCCCTGTTTCCTCTCTTAGTTCTCGTAAGGCTGTTTGTGCTGGCTTCTCATTTGGTTCGAGGTGGCCTTTAGGAAAAGACCAATCGTTAGTATCTTTTCCCTGAATAAGCAAAAACTTTAAATTATTATCAGACCTATAAATTGGGATAACTCCATAAGATAATTCCATTGTTTGATTATATCAAAATCAAGCTAACAAAAAAGCCCCGCCCCAACCTTTCGGTCGTGACAGAGCTACGATGAGGAGTTAAAACTCAGATTCTGATCATTCGTCACTTCTCCCTGGCAAAAATCTCTTCGGCAAGGAGAAGTTCTCTTCTGGCCGCCTCATCAGAGTCAGGGGCGTGAGCCACGTTCTTTAATCCGTCCTCAGAGTATAGGCCCCTAATTCCATTGGGGTAACGACCGATTATCTGCCACTTAACCTTTGAAACTGCGTCGAGGCCTTCGATCTTGAGGAGCAGAACGGGGGCAGAGCTAACCCAGTCAACGACTTCGTCATAGTAGGCCTCTTGGCTCTCGAGTAGGTAAAGTTGTTCAACCCACCGCCGAGAAAGATGTGTCTTAACAGAGGTAACCACCTTCAAGTCAAATGATTCGACTGCCTGGAGGATCTTTCCAGCCAGACCCTTCGCCATACCATCAGGTTTGACGATTATTATGGTTTGTTGAACTGGCATTTGAGATTCTCCTTTCTTGTTTTGAATGAGCCACTTCTAAACCTAACCAATAATTAAACATTTTAACAAAAATGTCAATGTTTGTATTTAATGCTTATTAAGTTAGGATGTCGTCAAGACCTGTTCTTTGTTTTTAGCTCTAAACCCCTCTCTGAAAGGAGGTGATTGGTCATGAAGACGGCAACAGACAAGCCCGTAGTGGTCGGCGAGGACCATGAGAGCTTCTTGAGACGGTTTCGGCTCAAGGTGACGCCAACTGATCTCAAACGGCTCGATATGGCCTACGATATGGCGAAATACGGCCATCGCAATCAGTTTCGGGAGTCAGGCGAACGATACTTTGAGCATGTCAGGAGCACAGCGATCATCCTTGTCGACGAGTTGGGCGTCTACGATGTCGAGTTGGTGATGTCCGCTCTGCTTCACGACATGTTGGAAGACAGCTTCCTACTCAAAGGTGATCGAACCGAAATGATCTTTGGGGCTCGCGTGGCTTACATAACCACAACAGTCTCTAAGCTCCCCAAGGACGATCCACGCTTTACCACCATGAAGCAACGGCTCCTCTTCTACCATCAGCAGATCAAGACTGGTAACTGGGAGGTTAAGCTGGTCAAATTGGCCGACCGTCTCCACAATCTGCGGACATTGATGAGTTGCTCGCTGGAGAAGCAGAAACGCAAACTGGCCGAAACGAAAAGGTCCTATCTGCCCCTGATTCGTGATCTTGGCAGTGATTACCCCGAAACGGCCAAGCAACTCGAAACGGCTTTTCGCCAAGCCATCGCTCAGTTGCTAGAAGTTATTGTGTAGTGAAGAGCCCAGGCTCTCAGCCCTGATGTTCGCAGTTTGCGGATATCAGGGCTTTGTTTTGATAAGTGGGATAATTTGTTAGAATAAAATTATGAGCGATACCTCACATACTCAACTTCTACCATATCAGGCTTCTTGGAAAGAAAAGTTTCAAACTGAAAAAGAAAAACTTCAGAATATTTTTGGCGATAGGGCTCTTAAGATTGAACATATTGGTAGTACCTCGATTGAAGGCTTAACTTCCAAACCGATTATTGATATTGCTGTTTTGATTGCGAAACGTGAAGACTCTGACAAATTTGTAGAATCTCTTAGTCAATTCGGTTACTGGTATGATAAACCAAATTCAAGTGGCGAAAGGCACTTTTTTCGAAAAGGAAAGCCAACAGAATTTCACTTATCTATTGCCTACACTGATGGCGGAGGTTTTTGGGAAAGACAAATTTTATTTAGAGATTATCTAAGAGGTCACCCCGAAACTCTAGTTGAGTACGCGGCGCTAAAAGAAAATTTATTGAAAAATGATCCAACCGGTAACGATAGTTATATCAGAAGCAAGACAGATTTTGTTCAAAGAATATTAGTTATTGCAAGGGAAAAGACTTAAAAACGAAATGGAAAAAATAACCGAGATACTAAAAGGTTACGATTTAGCTGAGACCACCCCAGTGACTCTTCTGCGTGAGTCCAGTGATAACAAGGTTTTTGTCATTGGCCAGAAAAATAAGAAGATTTTACGAATTAGTAAAAAGCTACCAGCCGAAGATATTAAATTTGAATATGAGGCAATCAAACGGCTGGCTGACGGCGGGATCCCCGTACCTAAATGGCTCGTGACTAAATCTGGCGACCTCTACACTTTAATCGATGGTAAAGTCGCCGTCCTCTTTGATTTTTTAGAGGGACACCATATCGAAGTAACTCCAACTTCAACCCAAGCCTTTAACGCTGGTAAGGGCCTAGGCTTTATGAGTAATACCGCATCTGGTTTTACTTCATTAAGATCAAGAAATATCTTTTCCGAACTAGAACGAGCGGTTGCCCTAGCTAATATTTTTGTCGAGCAGTTTGAAGGTGGAAAAGAGTTTATCGATCAAGTAAAAGAAGCTCTGGTTTTTGGTAAGAACCAGACCGAAGTTGAAGGCTTTATCCATAACGACTACCGTCCCAGCAATGTCTTTTTTGATGACGAAAATGAATTTGCCGGTATTATTGATTTTGACTGGAGCTGTATTGGCCCGTTAGTTAAGGACTTGGCTTTGGCAGTGGTAGAATGGTCGTCTCCTGATGGATCAACTGAGCCAAACTTTAAAATCTTTGATTCATTTTTAGATGGTTACAATTCAGCGGCCAATTACAAATGGTTAAAGGGTGAAAAACTTTATTCTTGGATTAAATTTGCCACTTTGTCAGACACGGCAACCTATTTTTGCGACCGTATTGAGGACCCTAATCTGGAGAAAAGAATTACTCGGTCGTATATGTATAAAAAATATCTTTTCTTCTCTAAAATTTAATCACTATGGACAAACATCTTAACCTAAAACCCTTTCAAGAAACCTTACACGTTGGTATGTGTGGGCCAGCTTCGCTAAAAATTATGCTTGATTATTATGGGATAGATAAAACTGAAAAAGAATTAGCTGAGTTGGCTGGCTCGAACCCTGAGTTAGGAGTTAACGATAAAGATATTGTAAGAGCAGCGGAATCGTTAGGGTTCAAAGCCGAGATAAAAAATGAAAGTAGCTTTGAAGAAATCGGATGGTGGTTAGAAAAAGGTGTGCCGGTTATTGTCGATTGGTTTACCCGTGGCCGACAAGATTACGATGATTCAGAAGTTGCTGATGGTCATTATTCCGTTGTGGCCGGTCTTGATGACGAGCATATCTATCTGCAAGATCCTGAGATCGGCGGGGAAAGGAAAATTAAAAGGGGAGATTTTCTCAAAGTTTGGTTTGATTTTACTGGAGAGACTATCAAATCTGATGAGCTAGTCATTAGACAGATTATTGTTATTTATAAATAAATCATGTCTTTGGCTGATATTATTTCTAATCTTAAAGCAAAGGAACAGGTCACGGCTGTCTTTTTAACCGGCTCTGAGGCTAACACTGGGTCAACGGATCACAGCGATTATGACCTTGTGGTTATTCTGGCCAGTAACGAAGTCAAGATTAAATCAATTTATACTTTTATTGATAGTAAGTTTGCTGATATTTTCTTCTTTACTGAGAAGGATATTAAAGAATTAGCTGAAGAGACTGAGGTAAATCCCAATTCAATGAATGGAATCCTGCTCAATTGGCTTGATAAGGCCAAGGTTGAATTTGACAAGACGGGATCAATTTCAGAGCTTCAAAACAAGATTAAGCATGGCCACTTCAAAATCGTTATTCCCGAGGATGAAGTTACTAGTATTTTGAATAAGGTTAATTATAATTTTATTTGTAATCAGCGTTACTATCAATCTCAAGACGATCTTTATTTAAAGGCCCTAGATATTAAATTACTTTATAGCGTCGTTGAATTAGTTACGGCTTATTTTACTTTCCGTCAGATGCCCTGGCGAGGCGAAAAGCAGGCCATCAGCTATATTGAAGCTAACGATCCTGCTTTTTATCGCCAGTTCCAAAATTTTCTGGCCTCTAAAGATATTGATGAGCGGATGCGATTTTATGGTAAGTTGTTTAACATAGCCCTCCCAGAATCTCTTAACCGTTGGGATAACAGTATTGTTATCGGTGAGCCTCACGATGGATCAAGCGAGGGAAGAGAAAGGGCCAAAATCTTTTGGCAAGAGTTAATAAGAGCTTCCTAAATAATCTTCTATTTCACGTTTCTCTTGACTCGTTGTCAGATGAGTCATTTTTTGATATTCTAAAAGGACAATTGAATATGGTGGCCTAAACCTACGCTTTTTATTAAAGCTAGGCATGGCTCAAAAACCCAACAAAGACACTGAACCCCGCGTTCAGCAACTCTTTGTTGGGTCATATCGGGAAACTGATATGAGGTCGCAAGACCTAGCTAGCGCGGGGCTTAGTGTTTCTAGTAAACCCTAAACACTGTACTAGTCAGTGTTTATTTTTTTAGAAAATGTTTTTATTTAACTTATTTAAGAAGAAACTTGAATGGAAAAGAGGAGAGAAAACCCCTGTTAATTACTTCGTCGGTGCATTGTCTTCTTGTGGAGTAACTGAAAAAAATGTTTTTGAAAAAAGAAAGAAATCGAATTCTCTAAATGACGCCCTCTGGTCAGTTTGTAATGAAAGTTTATTAAAGTATAAAGATTTAAAAAAATGGGATTGTGTTAGTTACATCTATCGACAGATGGAGTACATAATTCTAGAAGAAGGTAAAAATGTAAATTATATTGTTAAACAAAGATTATATTATGAGCTACTTAGGATGAAAGAACAGGGTTTTTCTTTAGCGATCGTGGTGTGTATAAAAGATGAAGCTTGTGATGCATGTAAAAAATTAGACGGAATGGAGATGCAAATAGACGAAGCTATCCAAAAACAAGTCCTGCCCCCGTCAGGTTGTAGTTGCCAGAGATGTACCTGTTCTTATTAAGTAGCCAGGGTTTGGTAAGGTCACGGGATGGTCAGTTTGCCTAGCTGTTGGTAACTAAGCTTCGCAAAGACTGATATCTAAGCTATGGTACAAGCCAAGGTCGAGAAATATTACAAATTATTAATCATAATAAAATAATCATGGATAACGAAAATAAGTCTTCTGAGGTTAAGACTAAAAATATAACCTTGGGGTTAGTCGCTAGCTGGGTCATCGGTTTCTGTCTCATTGTCTTTGGAGTTACGAGTTTAGGTTCCTCTCCCGTGGCCAGTCTTCTTTCCATCTTAGTAGGTGTTTTTATTCTCCCGCCGGCTAGTAACTTTATACAGAAAAAGTTCAAGTTTACGATGTCTCGGGGGATAAAGATTTTGGTCGTTTGTATTGCCCTTATCGTTATTGGATCTGCCGAATCGAATAATCCCAGCAAATTAGTTAAGTCGTCAGATTCTAAAAAGGTAGCATCCCCCGCTAAAGAGGTGGTTAAGCCAGAAGCTGTTAAGATAACGGCGACTGCCTTGGCTGAGGCTTATAAATCTAACGAGGTGGCCGCTGATGCCAAGTACAAAAATAAATTGGTCGAAGTCTCTGGTTTTGTTGATAGCATCGGTAAAGATATCTTAGATTCTCCATATATTACTCTCAGTACTGGCCAATATTCCGCAACATTTATTCAGTGTTTCTTCAGCAAAGCTGATGAAACAATGCTTGCCAAGTTTTCCAAGGGCCAATCACTTCGTCTTGAGGGAGAGGTCTCTGGTCTGACCTTGATCAGCGTTGTTCTAAAGGGTTGTCGAGCTGTTGAGTAAAGGAGGGCTATACCTACAACAAATGACCTTCGAATTCTCCACAAACCAGATGTTGGTAACTCAGTTTATTACTTCCAACTTTTTAAACTCGCTAGAATACATCTGCACGATATCGGCGGTATCGCCCTCTTTCTTGGGGTCAAAAGTGAAACTGCTCTCGTCAATGTCGAGGATGTATTGGAAAGACTCTTGAACATACAGACGCTTAGTTGCTATATCTGCGAGTTTACTTGAGCTAATGTTAAGCCAGTCTACTTCTTCCTGATACGAATTGATAAATTTTGCATACTTTTCTGTCATATCAATATTGAAGATAGACGATATTTTTTGGGCTAACTTTTTAAATTCACGGAGCGTTTTATGGTTCTTCGTCGGTGCGGCATATTTTTCGATAAAAAGAAAAACATTTCCTATCGGCAAAAGGACTTCAATTTGTTTTTTGTACTCCCTTACAAAATCAACATCCTCGGTACAGGTGTATAAGCTGGTCCCGGTTAGTACCTCCATCTTTCTCGGCATTTCCAAGAATTCTTTTTCAAACGTCTCTTTTTCTAGCTTCTTAGCGTTAAACAGATCCTGAAAGTACTGCCTAGATTTTTGTAGTTCTGCATACCAGGCCATAAATATCTCCTTGTGGCTCATCTTTGTGTCGCCATTCCAAGTGTTAGATTGCTCGCTCATAAAAAGTGGCACGTGTTCATTGACGAATAATCCATCATTGAGCCATTGCGACAACTTTTCTTTGACAAGTCTTTCAATGCTCGTATTTTTGTTTCTTGCGCATTCTTCAATGAGTGACAGGAGTCCCTCTTCTGTATCAGCATCCGTTTTATCGGAGGTAATATGTTCATCGTTAACCAATTTCTGAAACAGTTCTTTAATTTGCAGTTCAGCAAAAAAGGGGTGGAGCAGAAAGCCATCTTTTTCCGCGGTGCTATTTTTAATTTTCTTAACTCCCTCGTAATACATGCGAGAGTAGATACTGTTGATAATCAAATCTTTAGCCTGTTTGCTCAAGATGTTGCCACCGCCAAACCCCTCATAGAGAAAAACCTGATCTTCTAAATACCTTTCGTCACTTGCGATTTCTTCGTCCAGGAGAAGTAGGTCGCTCTGTATTTCTTTGGGAAGGTTATGAAAAGTAAATATGTGTAGCACCTTCTTATACTGTAAATGGGTATATTGTGTGAGAAATCGCACGCTCTCTTCAACGGGGAAGTCTTTAATAAACGGTTGGTCTGTCAAGTCATCAATTCTCCTTGCACGAGAGAGAAAGATCTCCAGTACCCTTTGGTTTCGTAGAATTGATATTTCTGATTGATAGAGGAACATCTGAGCATCCATATGCATGGAGCTTTCCAGCCGAGCAATATCTATGTATCTATTATATTCGATTACTTCTGGAGCATTTGCCTTCCATCCTTTTGTTAGCGCGTACATGTCGGACTCTGACAGCATATCTTTGCCAGTTTTTTCTCTGTGGACATCGTTATGAACGATCGCCATTACACGCTCAAAAGGAGTTACATTTGATCTCCTTAAAATATTACTGAGGCTTTTCATATTACTTGTTTCTTCGCAGTGCATTTTCAAGGAACTCGACCCGTTCCTTCAATTCTGTATTCACGATGTTTTTGGAAAGAGTAGAAGCGAGCCGTACAATCATGGATGCCTGCTTGTGCGGTATCTCTTTGCTCAACACCTTGCGAAGAGTGTCCGAAAGGATGTTGTTTATTTCTTCTAAATTAATCGGTTCCATATTAGTGGTTTTCTACGATCTCAAACCACGCACGTACCTCATGGGCTCGACCGCTCTTGATGATGTTCTTGTAGAGGGCGAAGATGACGTTTGGCGTGAGCTTGCGCGCCCATGCGTTCAAGTTCTTACTCAACCCGTCTTTCTCAAGTCGCTTGTTCCAGTCAGTGAGTGTTCCGACATCGATCTCGTACTTCTTCGAGAAATCAAGCTGGGTCTTTATCAACAACAGGTCAAACACTGCTTCTTCCTCAATTCCGAACTTTTCAAGCGCTACTCTCGGTTGTCCCTTGAGAAATGAAGGAAGAGACTTCCAAAGAGCGTAGGTTTCGTAGACCTGCTTTTTATACGGATCCTTGGAAAAATCTTCTTCCTGCATATGTTCATACCTTCACCGCCTTTTTTCCGGTGAGTTTCTCAAGTCGCTTGAGCGATGCTTCTACATATCCCTCGTCAAGCTCGATGCCGATACACTTTCGACCTAAGTGTTCGCAAGCGACGGCGATTGATCCGCTTCCAAGGAATGGATCATAGACAACATCGCCAACTTTTGTTGAGTTGGGAATAATTTTTCGCAAGAGTCCTACAGGCTTTTGTGTGGGGTGCAGTCTCGATCGTGCCGGACGAGGATGGTAGATCACATTCTTCGCTTTGGATCGTTCCATTTTGTGCTTGTTGAACCAGCCGTAGGCGATGAGTTCATACATGGACAAGTAGTCCTTTCGGCTCATGACGGGCTGGTTTTTGAGCCAAATAATCATCTGGCTATAGTAGAAGCCTGCCGATTTCATGCCAGAGCGCAAACTCGGAAACATCAGGTCGGCATTGAAGATGTAGATCGCGTTGTATTCATCAAGGTATGGCACGATAATCCCAAGATATTTGCGAGTGAATTCCTCGTATTCCTTGGCACTTTGTAGATGGTCGCCCACGATTACTTTTTCTTCTTTAACGCCAAGCTTCGAGAGTCCCTTCTTGTTCTCGACATAGGCAACACCGTAGGGCGGATCAGTCACGACCGCCCGTACTTTATGCGCCCCAATGACCTTGCCGACAAACGTTCTATCGAGCGAGTCGCCACATGCAATTACATGATCACCGATTTTGAATATATTTCCTTTAGTTATCTCCATAGATTTTCTTTGCTTTAAGGTTGGTAAATTTCTCCCATCGGTCGATGACGATGGTTGCGAATACGAGATCTTTCTCAACTCCTCGCCAGGCACGATTAAGTTCCTCGCACGCAATCAAATCGCTTCCACTACCTGCAAACCCAGAGAAGATAATATGTCCGGGTGCAGAGCATCTTTTAAATGGCTTTTCATTTAAGGTGACGGGTTTTTGAGTGGGGTGTAAATAACTTTGAGTGCTGTCTCTTTTAACTAACCAAAGGTCTATCATGTCTTGTAATTCGTCCAAGACTTGATTACCTGTTGTTACTTCCTGATTGAGAATTTCATTAGCATTTCTGAAATTTGGATTTAGATATGGTTTTCCAACTGTGCCGTAAGTGCATGGCTCATACAGCCTGTTCCAAGCAATTTTAGGTGTACAATTCTGATTTGATTTGATCCAAAGACACACCCTTCTTTTCCTGATTTCATGTTTGTCATATAGAGACTGTGTCAATCCAATACTGTTTGGGTCTGACCAGTAGAAGAAATGTGAATTCGGCTTCGCGAATTTTTTAGATGTTTCTATGCTTTTATCAATAAATTCTTTGTACTCATCTTCGCTCTTGTTATCTTTGTATTCTCCACCATACTTTCCGCCATATTCCCAGGAAATATTAAATGGGGGGTCGCAAAAAACAATGTCCGCTAGGTCATCTTTCATCAGTTCCTTTACCTGATTCTCATCAGTAGAATCTCCAACCAAAAGCCGATGCTTGCCAAGCTCATAAATTTCGCCAAGCTTTACCCTTGCAACAGGGGTTTCCTTCAGGGCTTTTCCTAAGTCAAAGTCATCCTCGATTGTATCAACATCATCGAACAAATTCTGAAGTTCTTCGTCACCGAAGCCGACATCAAGGAGAACACTCATTTCGAATTCCTTGAGTAATTCTTCATTCCATGAACCCGTATTTTTGTTGAGACGGAGGTTGAGTTCTTTTTCTTCTTCGAGTGTCAGCTCTCGGGAAGGCGCCATACACTCAACATCCTCAATACCAAGGTCGGCGTACACCCTGACCCGTTGTTCGCCCCCGATGATGGTGTTGGCTCGCGAACCGATGTTGAGGACGATGGGGACGACCGTCCCGAACTCCTTTACGGACTTCTTCAAGTCTCTGCGCTCATTCTCGCTTAACGAGCGTGGGTTATATCCGTTCTTAATCAGGTCGCCAAGCTTGCGAGTGGCGGGCGACCATGTGATCTTTTGTCTTGCCATAGGGTTAATGTCAGAAGAGGGTTTTATTAAACTCTTCTACCCCTATTCGTCATTGAATGACAAAATGACAATTTTCTTTTGACCCCAGAAGCTGGGATCCAAAATATCCTTAATACAAAAGACTCTTTGCTGTTTCCAGCGAAAGGTCTTTATTTCGTCATCTCAGTTGAAATGACTATCTCTCGGGTCTGAGTGAGAAAAGCGGTTCGTAGCCACGCTTCTTAGTGTAGTGAGGAATTGGATTTGTTTTCATGCCGAAGAATCGCTTGAGTCCTTCGTTAAGTTCGTACTTGACGTTCCTTCCGAACTCTCTACTCCATTTCTCTTTGGTTAAAGCCCCGCCGTTATCGGCGATTGCGCGGAGGAGCTTCCATTTTAAGTCTGAGTTCGCCGTCTTCATGTTCACGAAACCCATGTCTTTGTAGTCGAATTTTCTCGACTCCATGTTTGGGTAAGAAACCTTAACAAAATGTCCGTCAATGAATTGGATGTCGAGACTTTCCCATGTCGCGTTCTGTGGAAGAAGGTACGAAGCAATTACATATTCGCTTGTGCGCTTTGCCGAGGCGACGGCAATATCTTCAGGGTTTACAATCCGTACCTCCTGAACCGGTCGTATTAATGTAGGCATGAAATAGCCATCCTCCCCATCAAGAGTTTCAGGATATTTTGGCATTGTTATCTGTGATATTAATGGGATAGACATTTTTGCCATAGCTTCCATTTGAGGTCTTACGGATTCAATAACTGAGCTTATGTTCTTGAGGGGTTCCCTCATATGTTCAAAAACTTTTTGGTACGCCTCCACCGCATTATTCAATGGCGAAATAAGCCCTTCTGCAAAAGTGGGGTTGTATCCGTTTTCTACCGCTTGCTTATATATCGATTCGCCAACTGTCATGTTTTCATTATATCAAAAATTGGCATTTGTTGGTATTTGAGACCTCGACCCGAGTACCTAGTTTTGTCCAGCCAAAACGTGCTAGAATAGCCTTGTGAAGCTTAACATTATTAGTACTTAACCCGACTGTTCCGCAGATTGAAACTTCCGAATCCGAAAGGTGGGAAGAAGCCCGCGCCGAAGGCGCGGGTGTGAGCAAAAGAGCCCGTCGCTCCGCGACGAATTGGGACGGGATGGGAATTTCAAAACGGGCG
>Ga0172379_10003963_pt1 | contig 22676 bp, 17 predicted proteins | sample GrowelOW334metaG_FD_119756 | JGI IMG/M metagenome (GOLD analysis project Ga0172379, IMG submission 119756) | Groundwater microbial communities from an aquifer near a municipal landfill in Southern Ontario, Canada - Groundwater well OW334 metaG | ecosystem: Environmental > Aquatic > Deep... | reverse complement strand
GCAGGAATGATTTCTTCTATTTCCTCACGGCCGAACATTCCGGCTTCACCGGCATGAGGATTCAATCCGCAAATGCCGATCCGCGGTTTTTCAATTCCCAAAAGCTTCAGCGCATCGAAAAGGAGCCGGGCTGTCCGAACGATACGTTTTTTCTTGATCAGCGATGGAATATCACGGATCGAGGTGTGAGTTGCGACGTGCACAATCCTCATTTCTCCCAGGGTAAGAAGCATGGCGATGTCTTCCGCTCCTGTCAGGCTTTGATAGAACTCGGTATGCCCCGGGTAGCTGTATCCGGCAAGATTCAGCGACTCCTTGTTTATGGGAGCTGTTACCACCGCATCGATTTCCCCCAAAAGAGCCAGCTTTGCGGAAAGTTCGATGCAAAGAGCTGCTGCTTTTCCGCACCGGGCGTCCACAACACCGTACTGAAGGGGAATCGAAAAGCGCCGGTCGGGAACAATGAGATTCAAAAGGTTTTTGCCAAAGGTAATCTCACGGGGACTGTCGATTTTTTTTATAACGATATCGAGATCGAGCATCCGGGCATCCCGTTTGAACGGATCGGGGAAGCCAATAACCACCATATCTGCGGCCTCTTTTGCACGGCTGGTAAAGAGGGTTTTCAGAATCACTTCCGGCCCGATCCCGGAAGGATCGCCCATAGTCAGGGCGCATAAGGATTTTCTCATATGTTACTCCAAGGGCAAAAAGAGAAAGAAAGTATATCTTTTGGATTATTCACAATAAAATAAAAGCAGAAATCAGATTCCGAATAATTATTTCTCTTTGGATCAAAGTTATAGTAATTCCATCGTCATATGTAATATTAAAATCACATCTCTATTCTGCAAACAGAATTTTTCTTCTGCCTGCTGATAAGGTAAAGTAAGACTTGTATTTTGGAGAGCCATCTTTCATATTATTCGAAGTTTTATCCATCATAAACGGGCGAAATAATTGTTTAAATTGGCAGGCGCAATCGCCATGCAAAACATGAGAATCATTACTCAGTATATACGTAATCCTGAGTACATTTCAGGACTCCCATGATAATAAAGCTGACTTTTAAAATAAATCGCTTATCTAGTTGACTCAGCGAACCTACTCAACCCCCCTTTCCCTCAATCTCTTTCCCCCATAAATGGGTGCAAGGGAAGTTGAGGAGCCACATGCTGTTCCTGCCCCCCGCAAGGGGGGAAGGTGGCCTGAAAGGGCAGAAGGGGGTTATCTTTACTGAATATAAACACATTTAGCGGAGTCATCTCGATAAGCGAAATAAAATAATTTAAAAATAAACAGGCAATCAACCATACACATTGAGGTAGATTCAACCATGTCAAGCTCGAAAGATATTTTTGATTTTATCGATGACTCCGAAGTTATCCAGGTCACAGCCGATCTTGTCAAAATTCCCTCGATCTGCCACCATGAAGGACGCGGGATAGTAAACTACTACGAGAAATGGTTTCAGGACCTGCGTATTCCGATGAGGCTCTACCCTTACGAGGACGACCGGTGCAATTTTTTCGCAGATTACGGTGCTGTGTCCGGTCCGGGAAGGTTTATATTCAACGGGCACCAGGATACCAAGCCGACCGGTACCATGACTATCGACCCGTTCGGCGCGGAAATCCGTGACGGCAAAATGTACGGCAGGGGCGCCTGCGACATGAAAGGCGGACTCGCGGGCATACTTTGCGCTCTGAAAGCGATGGTTCGCGCAGGTAAAAAGCCGAAAGGGGGAATCACTTTTTCAAGCGATATCGAAGAGGAGTACGGCGGCCAGGGAGGAATACAGGTCATCGTGAACAGCGGTCTGGTCGACGGGTATGAGGGGCTTATTTCCGCGGAACCTTCCAATCTCGAGATAAACATCGGCAACCGCGGCGGGATTGCCACCGCTTTCGAAACAAAAGGGAAATCCGCCCATTCCGGGCTCGCTCATCTCGGGGTCAACGCCATCCATAATATGGCGTCATTCATACAGGAATATCTGAAACTCCCCTACCTTCAGGTCGAGAACCCGTATTTCGGGAAATGCACGGTCAATTTCGAGAAAATCGAGGGCGGCCTCTATTTGTCTGCTGTTCCTGATTATTGTCTCGTATGTATCGACACCCGTCTTATCCCTGAAACACCGCCGGAAATGGTTATGAAACAGGTGTACGCTCTCATGGACAGAATGAACCGTGAGCAGGGAATCGCAATCAACGAAACCGACCAGCCGAAAACATGGCGGGTGGACAAGGGCTATTCCCCTGCGGCATTCATCCCCCCGGAGCATGAACTGGTCAGGCGTTCGGAGAAAGCGATCAAACGGGCGACAGGAGAGAAAGGTCTTCTTTCGGGCTGTCCCGGGGCTACTCTGGCCGGTGTTATGATCATGCGCGGGACTCCTTCCATTATCTGCGGGCCGGGATCCATTGCGCAGGCGCATACCGATGATGAATGGGTTCTTATAGATCAGATTCCAAAAGCCGCACGATTCTACGCGGCGCTCATGGATGAGATGTAAAATTTTTTTACCCTCAACAAAACACCTTTTTACAAGGCTTTCAAGGAAGGACGATATGGATCGCCGTAATGCCATAAAAAGCATCCCATTGGCTGCCGCCGCAGGGTTGATATGTAAAACGGTGAAAGCAGACAGTTATTCTGAGGACAAGAAATCTTTGGGTTTGATATATCTTGAAAAAGTCAGGGAAATGCTCCAGAGCATCAAAGAGAGAGAAACGGATAAGCTCCTGGAATCCGCATACCATGTCGCTCAAACCATTAAGAGTGGGGGGAGCTGTTATAATCAATGGGATATGGGGCATTCGCTCGATTTCGATCTGTTCCCTGAACGTCCCGGAGATCCCGGGCTGTTCATCAACGGGTATACCGGCGTCCAGGGGAAAAAAGGGGATACCCTGCTTTTGAGCATGGTCGGGAGCGTAGGCGCGCGCGGGCCGATGGACGACCCTCATAAACGGGGAATCTTCGTTATCGGAGCGCCCGCACCCTGGAGCGCGGAGACGCCTCACCCGGAACTTTTGACCGAAGAGCAGCAGGTGTTGAAATACCGTCATTTCTGCGACATCTGGATTGACACGGGTATCTCCACAGAAGGCGCAATCATGGAGATTCCGGGAGAAAATGTACATATGGGGCCGGTGTCCGGCGCGCTGGGGATAATGACATTCTGGATGATCACTGCCGATGCGGTTCGAATTCTGGCACGTGAAGGCATACCGGTTAAGGTCAAAGGCGATGAACCCGGGCTGAAAAAAGAAAATTATGCACCCTATTCATACGCGCCCCGATACAATAAACCGATAAATGTCGATAATCCTCTGGGCAGAGAATACTTCGATGAAGCGATGCGTCAGCTGCGCTCGATAGAGAGTGAATTCGGCATGGTTAACCGTATTGCCGGCATGGTTGTGGATACCATCCTTACGGGAGGAAAGGTATTGAACTACAGCAGATACAGGAATTCTCTCTGTGTCGAAGCGATCAACCGCCGCGGCGGCCTGCTTCTCAACCGGGGATTATTCAACGGGGAAAAAGGCCTCGAAGCCATCCGCGAGCGTCCCGGCGACAATCCCAAAGCGCCCCCGGCCTCGGAAAAAGATATTGTCATCATGGGCATCTACCAACCGGACGACCCGGTCGACATAAAAAATCTGCACGAAATCCGAAAGTACGGTGCAAAGATCGTATCCATCGGCGCGGCTTCAAAAGATGGGGCCATACCGTCCGGCGAAACCGTACCCTCGCTCTCCGATGCGCATCTCGGGATGATGAGCAACACCTGGGGTCTTTTTGCCGTCCCGGGGGTGAACCGTAAAGTGTGCCCGACTTCCGGGCTTCTTCTGAATCAGATGTTCTATGCCGTCCAGATGCAGATCGCGGAAAAAATCAGGGAGCGCACCGGCAACAATCCACGGATCGACGCCAACGCCGCTATGAAAGGCGGGCTGGCAAAGAGGAAGCTGGACTGGGAAATAATCAGGGGTAGGGGATATTGAAGACACCGGATCGAAACCGTTTCTCGCAAAGTCAATAAAGAAAGGAAATACTATGAGACATGATTTACAAGATTGACAAGATTATATATTTTCTTAATTTTTTCATTTTAATTCTATCCTGTTAATCATGTTAATCCTGTCTAAGATTTCTTTTTCTTTGCGGACTCTGCGAGAAAAAATCTTAGAATAGTTTACTTTTCTTCTGTCCCCATTTATTTAAAAAAGTCCTTCGGGTACCGGTTCGGGTCCATCGGCGGGCGGTTTTTCGGGATTTCCCAGGCGAGCGGGATATCGTCGAGCGCGACCGGTGCGCCGTTTTTCTCGAGCAGGGAATAGAATCCCCCGATGAACATCTGCGTCTTTTCGTAAATATTTTCGTAAGGCTCCGGCATCTTTCCGGTCTCGAACATGCGTTCCATCGTGTGTATCATCGGCAGCCATATCGCGCTGTCGGTTACAAACCCCCGGCTTTCCCGCGGCCAGTCCATCTGACGGTCGAAGGTGACATCGTTTGCATAGCCGTCGTGACGTTTGGTTGTTCCTCTGCCGGAAACCCGTATCCAGGCGCTTCCCGAGCGATAGGACTGCTGGAGCAGGCCCCAGAAGTTGTTTCCGCCGTTGCGTCCCTTGTATTTGAATGTCATCGCGCCGTTCGGGTGCGTCCAGTCGTCCGCCTGGTAGGATACCGACTGTACACCCCCGCCGATGCAGGCATACACGAAATAAATTCCATGCACCCCGTGGGTGGCATAATCGCTCTGTGCGTTATCGGCGACATATCCCGCGATCTCTCCCATATCAGGAAGAGCCTGACGGACGGAATCGACCGCCTGCACATACTCCAAAGACGAACCGCACATGATCGGTGCGCCGCCTTTTTTCGCCGTTTCGATAATATCCCTGGCGTTTTTCAGGCTCGAAGTGAACGGCCGGTTGATGAACATGGGGATTCCGGCCTCGAGGTAAGGACGGGCCAGATCATGGAACCAGAAAAGGGAGGCGAAGTCCGAAAGAATCACCGCATCCACCTTCCCCACCATGTCGTCGTAGTTTTTCACTTTCCTGACATCATATTTCTGGCAAAAACGATCCAGAGCCTCAGTATTGCTGTCCCAGGCCTGGGTCATGACCATTCCGGTAACCCGCGATCTGCCGTCGGTAGGATTGATCAGCGGCCCCCAGATAGCGTCGACATGCCCGCCGGTTGCGGTGAGAACGCCTATTTCCATAAGCTCTACCGAAGAAGGGCTCTTGCGTTTGAATTTCCGCTTTCCCGTCTCCTGCGCGGAAACGGTTCCCGCCGAGGCGAGCGCCGAAGCCGCAAGGGCGGTTTTCTTTATAAAGGAACGACGTGAATCGGTGGTGGTATCTGCCATCTTTTTCTCCAGTCCATGAGCTGTGAATGCGGAACCTACCCCTCGGTCACCTTCTTGGAAGCACCCCGTCTTATGAAAGAGAAGACCGGGAGGAGTTTAGTATTACAACTTTTTAATTTCTAGTACACCCCATTCTTCTTTGCCATCAGCATATTCGCGCGGATCAGGGAATTGAATGTCCCGGCGTCTGTCCACCAGCCGTCGAGAATCTCATACTCCATGCTGCCATCCGCGATATAGGCGTTATTTACATCCGAAATTTCCAGTTCCCCCCGTGAGGAGGGTTTCAGCACGCGGATAAAATCGAAAACCCTGCTGTCGTACAGGTATATTCCCACAACCGCGAAAGAAGATTTCGGGCGTGCGGGTTTCTCTTCGATGGAAACGATGCGGCCGTCTTTCAGCTCGGCCACTCCGAAACGCTCCGGATCGGGGACATCCTTGAGAATGACCCGGGCGCCGGTGTCCTGACGGTCGAAGTTATCGACAGCGTTTTTTATGCTCCCCTCGATCAGGTTATCCCCAAGGATGACAACAACCTTGTCGCCATCCACAAAATGTTCCGCCAGAGAAAGCGCCTGCGCTATGCCGCCGTGACCCTGCTGGTAGGTATAGTTGATATGTTTCAGCCCGAATTCCGCGCCGTTGCCGAGAAGGGTCAGAAAGTCTCCCGCCGAATTTCCGCCGGTCACCACCATGATATTGCGGATTCCCGCATCGACCAGGGTTTCGATGGGATAATAGATCATCGGTTTGTTGTAAACCGGCAGGAGATGCTTGTTGGTTACCCGGGTAAGAGGATCGAGACGGGTTCCGAGTCCTCCCGCCAATATCACTCCCTTCATGTGCTGTCCCTCCGGTCAAATCATAAATTACAAAGAAACTTTTTAAGTGCCTGCCTCTCGCAAAGTCCGCAAAGTCAATAAAGAAAGGAAATACTATGAGCAAGCGAAGCGCATCTTTTAGCCATGATTTACAAGATTTACAAGATAAAATATTTTCTTAATTTCTATCCTGTTAATCTTGTTAATCCTGTCTATAATTTATTCTTTTTCTTTGCGGACTTGCAGAAAGATGCGCTCCGCTTGGCGAGAGAATGAATCAAAGAGTTCACTCTATCAATTCTTGTCTTTCAAAGGCTTCCACCATTGGGAATGATCCCGATACCACGCGATTGTATCCTCGAGGCCGGTTTTTACATCGGTGTCCGCCACAAATCCCAGGCCGGCAATTTTTGTGCAGTCCATGGCATAGCGGAAATCATGGCCGGGACGGTCCGCAACCGGGGTGATGAAACGTTCCGGAAGTTCGAATTTCCGGACAATGGTCAGCGCGATTTCACGGTTGGTCAGTTCCCTGCCGCTCGAAATGTTATATATCTCTCCGGGAACGCCCCTCTCGAGCACAAGCTCTATCGCACGGCAGTTATCGAGCACATGGATCCATTCGCGGACGTTTGTACCGTCGCCATAGAGCGGGAGGGATTTTCCTTCCAGACAGTTTGTTATGAAAAGCGGGATTAGTTTTTCCGGGAATTGAAAGGGACCGTAGTTATTGGAACTCCGGGTAACGATCACCGGCATTCCGAATGTCCTGAAATACGAGAGCGCAAGCATATCTCCCGCCGCTTTGGAAGCGGAATACGGGCTCGATGGATTCAGGGGCGAAATCTCGGAAAAGGCTCCCTCGCGAATGGAACCGTACACTTCATCCGTACCGATCTGGATGAACCGTGAAACTCCCGCTTTCCGTGCGCTGTCCAGGAGCACCTGGACACCGATAACCCCCGTTCGAACAAAAGCATCGGCATCGGCGATAGACCGGTCGACATGGCTTTCCGCCGCAAAGTTGATTACCGCATCACAGCCCTCGACCGCTTCGGAGACCTTGCTGCGGTCGCAGATATCGCCTTTTATGAATTGGTATCGCGGATCGTGTTCGATATCGCGGAGATTCTCCGGATTTCCCGCATAGGTGAGTTTATCCAGATTGACAATCTCGATGTCTTTCGTCCTGCCGAGGAGGGAGCGGATAAAATTCGATCCGATGAACCCGCATCCCCCGGTGATCAGTATTTTCATGGAAAATCTCCCCGAATTCATTATTCCATGATAATAAAGCATATCATATTCATGTGCAAGTATTTTCCTGTTTCCGCACGCTTATCCGAAAGACTGTTGTCCGCGACCGCTTCGACACGCTCAGCGGTCGGAGGCATACAGGCGCGGGGAAACCAGCCATCTGACTACTCCACTACCGTCGTTGTTCTGATAAACTCAAATATGCTTTAATATTATCGCATCAAAGTCAGAAATGCCCCTTATAAAATTCATTGCCGTACACCCATAAAAAAATCCCCTCTCTTTGAAAGAGAGGGGATCGAGGGGTGAGTTCTTGTTCTCTCACGCTTCCCGTATTCTCCAGTTTTCCATCCACTTGTATTTGGGAGGCAGGTAAGCTCCCATCGTTTTGTCTGCCTGACGGGAGAGCTTTTTCAGCACTTCACGGTCTTCCTTGGTAAATTCGGGCCGCCAGATCGAGTCGAGCGCATCGTACACCTCAGCCATCGTGTTCAATGAAGGCAGGCTGGAAGCGATATCCTGATTCTGCCACATATAGCGGAAAGCGGCTTTGGGATAGCTCTGGCCGCGGTATTCCGGCGCAAAATAACCAAGGTACTGCGCATAGGCCATCATGGGATCGCCGCCCATAGGCTTGATTCCAAGGATACCGACTTTCTTTTCGCGGCAGAGAGGAATGACTTTGCTGTAGGTGTCCGGTTTATCAGCCCACCAGGCTTTGTTATGATGGAAATTGATAGGCATCATGATATAATCGACGGGGGTGTTTTCCACCGCCGCAAGAATTCCCGATTCGATATGAGCTACCACGCCGACTGCACGGATTTTGCCTTCATCGCGCATTTTGAAAAGGATGTTCAGGTCGTCATCATTTTTGGCGTAACCGTCAGCGTCATGGTAGACAATCCGGTAGAGGTCGATATAATCGGTATTGAAAGTCCTGAGCGCTCCCTCGATTTCCGCGCGGACATCCTTTTCCACTGCAACGAGGGAGATAACAACTTTCTGACGTTTATCGGCAAGTGATTTCGCCATCGGTTCGAACTGGTGGAATACGCTGTGATCATAAATGTCGAAAAGGGTAACCCCGTTCTCGATAGCTTCCTGTATCTGACGGTTGCGGCCGACAGGGTCTTTCAGATTAGCGTCCGAGAGATGAGAACCGAATCCAAGCAGGCTCACTTTTATACCTGTCTTTCCCAGTGTCCGATACATCATATTCTGGGGATTCGGCACCGGCATCACAGGGATGACAACTTTCTCTTTTGCCTGGATCGAACTGACCCCCAGGCCGAGAGTCGCCGCACTGAGCGCGGTTTTTTTAAACATATCTCTACGTTTCATGATCTGCCCCTTTTAAAAAAAAGTGAATTTTATGGTTTATAATACATTCTTCATCAGACATCCATCATAATAATTAAACGCCCGGTGAAAAATTCCGATTCACCTTCAGAAAAACCGCGCCCCGTTTTCCTTCATATCGAATTGATACACCCCCATCTTCGCGCGGGTCAGAGTCCGGTAATCCCGAACTTTTTCGATCCCTTTTTCGCTGAGATAGAAAATCGGAATTTTCTCGATGTCATTTTCTCCGAGATTACGCTCTTTTGCTATCCGCAGATACGGCAGTTCACGGGGATCATGTCCCATCATCCAGGAAGTTACCGCATCTATCGACGTCATCGAGCGGCTGACAGTGAAAAAATCTGTGTGGATGACTCCGCAGTCATCGCCTCTCCCGAAGACACCTTCGACCATGTTGACATAAGGCTTTGGGAATCCTTCGACCATGTCCATCATTCGCTGGGACCACTGCTCCACCCAGAATACCCGCGATTCCGCGACAGCGTTCATTCTTTCGAGAGCTTTCCTGCGCTCTTCGCCTTTGCTTTTCCTATATATATCCAAAGCTTTCATGAACACATCATACCCGCCGTTTTCCCGATACGCTTTCACAAAACCGCCTTCATCCCAGTGCTTGAATCCCATGTTTGCATGTCTGAAATAGGATTTTTCGACTTTGGAGCGGTAGTCGCGGTTGAAATCTTTCATGAACGGCGCACGCCAGAGATCAAGCCCTGTCCAGGAATCGCACACGTGGCCGTATCCGCGCGGCATGACACCCTGAAGATTTTTCATCGTGAGCGTGGTATGACCCAGCTGGTGTGTATGGGCATGAGCGATATTAATAAATGTGGTGCCATCCTGAAATGTCGGCTTGTAGGTGGGAAACCTTCGCGCAACAACACCTTCGGGATTCTCGTGCCATTCGAGCTCGGATTTGTCGTAATCCTTGAAATACTGAACGTGGGCTTCAATTACCGGCAGCTTGTGTGTATTGAAAATATCGGTCAGCCCCCATTCCACCATCTGGTCATGCCAAAGCGCCCCGCGAACCCCCATAGCCGAATTTGTGTTCCCGATATCACGGAGACTGTCCGCAAACCCTGCCGTCAGGTAAGGGTGTACGATCCATCCATTGTGATAGGTGGGATTTTTCGAATCATAATGCCCTACCATATTGGGATTGATAAATGTTCTGCCGCCCTTTTTGCCGCCTTTGCGAAAAACCAGCTCTGCCGCCCGCCGTCCGAACCGTTCCATTTGATCGTTGCAGGGCTTCCATGTGCCGTTCTCATCACGCTCGTTCGTTATCCCCGCTTTTATGATAAATACCGCAGAGGGATTATCAAGAATCTCTTCGCGGAGAACGGGGGCGATATTGCCTTTTTCACCTTTTTTCAGAATCCTGAGGCCGTCACGTATTCTCAATCCGGTCCCGTTAAGCTGCTGATCGGGTTCCCATGAAATATCATGATCTTTGAGATCAGGACTTGACCAGATATTGGTCGAAAGCGCTGCCCCAAGTGTTGTTGCTAGAAATGTACGCCGTTTCATGGCTGTTGCCTCTTATCTATTGGAAATCCATCATTGTATATGAAATTTACAGCCTATTTTCGTTTCTTGTTATTATCAACAAAACCTATCTCATAGGATTTCTTTTGACTTGTATCGAGAGAAACGGTAAAAAGAGCATACCGGACGCCATTAATTGTGCTGACAGAAAAAGGTATGGTTTTACCGTCCTCCTTAATCTCTTTTGCTGTTCGACCCTTCCAGTCACTGGGAATCAGAATGGTCGCATCTTTTATGGGGCGGCTGCCCTGCTGAATGTCAAAAGACAATCCGTTTCCCGCGCCGGCGAGTGAAACACGCTGAAATTTCATATCCCGCCGGGCATCGACAAATTTCGCCCAGCTGTCTCCGGAAACCATCGGTATACCTTTGGATTTTGCGTTAGAAGCCGCGCTTTCCACCAGGGATAACCGTGTGCTCGAATATACCGGATGAAAACTATAGGTAAGAACGGAATGATAGTTCTGTAAACTCTCATCGACTACCGTTGGGTCAACTTTTTCGTAGAATGTTGTGGACTGCTGGTAGAGATCGATCAAATTCCCTTTTTCATCGATATATTTCATCGGCAGACCACTGGCATTGAGATAGGCTTTATCGCCATCGTTTACTATGAAAGATGTCGCATCCGAATTTATTCTCACTCCGTTTGCGGCCAGATATTTTGCATGTTCAGTCCATCCCACCCAGTTCAGGCAGTGCTCCCTGTCGGTTAACGGCTGGTGTCCATACTCCGCAATAAATGCCTGAATTTCTCTTTTGATCTCCTGTTCTGCGCCTCTCAAAGACGGTTTCCGGCAGCCAAGATTGACATGTTTTGCCGTGGAATGTCCTTCAGCCAAAAGCAGATTATCGAGTTCATCATCAAATTCATTTCCCGCGCCCTCAAAAAGTGTGTAATACCCGCCGTATTCCCGCGTCTTTCGGGCATAGGCAAGAATATCCTTCTTTGTAGCGTCATCACCGTCGCCGGTAATCCATGCAACGCTCATCGCTTTATCGGGGTAGTACCAGAGACGGGGAAGCGGTTTATTGAACCGGGCCAGATAATTTATTGCATTAACCAGCACATCCTGCTGGACATCCGCCTGGGGGATGTTTGTTTTGGAATGATCAAGGTACTTGAACACAAGGTCATTAAGACGGTAAATTACATCACCGTCCGGATCCTCATTATCTCCGTCGCTCCTGTATTTATATTGTCCCTGATGGAAAAGCACCGTCGATTTTGCCAGATCATAAGTGAAACATACGGCATGACCCTTGCCGAATTGATTCAGGGTTACAGCAGGGAAAGTGGTTGGCGTTGAAGAGTCCGAATAGATATATGCAATAACCGAAGCGCCGTTTACACGATAATTTTCCGCTTCGCCGTGAAACTGGATCGTTTCATCGGTAGTTCCCTTGCCGACAGGTGCTGCCAAATCAATTTTTATATATTTTTCCTCTGTGATTGTCCCCATATCCGTTATTCCAAAAACAGTCGCCAGCCGGGGATCAGGGCTCAAGCCAATGAGACTGCCCCCGTTCTTTACATACGATGTCAATGAAGCTGCATTTTCAACGGTCAGAGGAGAGGTATCCGAAAGCAGTACAATTTCATATTTTTTTAATAATTCGAGAGTTACAGGGGATTGCTGCATATCGACAGTTTCATAACATAAAACACCTTCCGCATCAAGAATCTCGGTAATATACTTGTGAAAAACATTTGGGCTGCCGCTGTCGGTAATAACCAGCACCGGTTGAGCGGAAACGGGAACTGCCTCTGTTACTTTCTTGTCTTTCTTTGCGTAACCGGGTGATACAAAAAGCGCTGCCAAGATCAGGAAAACTGTTATTGCCCGCATGGAAGATCCTTTTGAGAGTCTATGAGTATTTTACGTAATGTATTCTTTACCATAAGACGGTGACTTCGACAAGCTCAGTCGCCGTATTATCAACATGTATGCCGCTCTTAAATTATAAAATTCTCCCTAAAATAATTGCATTAAAAGTACTGTGAAAAAGGCTAAATGCCTGTTATTTTCTTTTATGCCGAAACTCACCCCCTAACCCCCTCTCTATGCTATAGAGGGGGAATTATAAGGCTCGCAATGAGTTATCTCCTCTATAGTATAGAGAGGAGACCAAGAGGTGAGTTTAGCAGTAGCGGTGATTCCATTTAATAAAGTGTTTTTCACAAGGCTTTTAATTTGATCCAAGGAAAAATATATGATGATCGATTATTTTCCTAAATAATTCCCACCGATCGGAATATCCCTGTTTTCGAAATAGTTATCGTCTATGATACTCGGCCTCGATACCTCCAAAAGAAGAGAAGGTTCGATCCCGCTGAAAGAGTGAGACGTGCATACAGGCACCCGCAGGACATCGCCGGTTTTCAGCAAAAGATCATCTTCTCCGAAAAGCATTCTGACCTTTCCCCTGACGATATAGAATGTTTCGAGTTTTTCCCGGTGATAGTGTTTCGGGCAGGTCTGTCCTTCGAAAACGAAAAGGAATTTCCCGCAGTAACCGGCCTCATTTTCGTTGGCAATCCAGAATTCAGTTTCACCGATTTTTTCGAAATCACCAAGGCCGAAATCGAGAACGAGGGGCGTGACATCCGGCATGACCAATCCCCATTCCAAAATCCGGGCAAGGACTTTTTCTATCTTTTCTTCCGCCTGCCTGCCGTGAAGAGAGAAGTTCAATCCCTTTTGAAGTTCATCCATGATGATTCTCCCTTAAACACTTATGAGAATGAGGATTCCAGAAAAATCCTTAAAATACAGCCTTATAAATCCCCAGAAAGAGGACTTAAGGGACTGTTTCCCAAGCTGAAAAAATGATTTTCAGGCGGGCAGGCTCATGTATTCATTTATGAGGTTTTTGTACATTTCGACCATACCTTCAACAGCAAGACGCCCGGTTTCTTTCGTTGCAAGAGTGGGATCGCCATAGATACCGGTTTTGCTCTCCTGAACGCACCATGTGGAAAGGAAAGCTCCTCCTTTGGCCGAGCCGAAAGCATCCCCCGGATAAAAATCGGTACGGTAGGTAATGGTGTCGACATTGGTCACCTTGCTCATATCCACAAAGTCGGAGAAATAGAGCATGAGCGAAGTCTCGAATTCACCGCCGTGGAGGGAGCCGCCGATGGGGGATTTACGAATTTTTTTCATCGTCTCGGCCGCCATCGACCACACATTCGATGTCACAACGTTTACATTATAGCTGTCCAGAATCCGACGGGACGCAAGTTTGATCATTTCGGGATTCTGGCCGTGTGCATTGATGCAGAGGATCTTTTTAAATCCCATCTCGACAAGGGACGCCATTGCATCGTACCATATCTCGGTAAGAATTTCGCTCCGTATCCGAATGACCCCCGGCCATTGTGTCATTTTTTTTACCGAATAACCGGCCCAGAAACCGGGCATAACCAGAACCGGATACATGTCTTTGACCGCTTCGGCCACTTCTTTCGCGATACCTTCCGCTATAACATGGTCGGTGTTGACCGGAAGATGATGCCCGTGCTCCTCGACCGTTCCGAAAGGCATGATGATAAGCCCTTTATTATCAATATACTCTTTGATCTGGGGCCATGACTTTTCCCCGAAAAAAACCGACATTTACGTTCCTCCTTTGCTGCTTGTTTATTCATTGATCATATATAATTTATCGATGAGCTTATTGAGTTTCAGGTAATTTTCGTAGGATTTTTTATACTTTTTACTGTTTTCGTTATCGGGATAATAAATCTTTCCTCTTTTCACAAGCGCCGAACAGCCATCGGCGATGCTGTTGTAAATTCCGCTCCCTGTTCCGGCAATAATGGCCGCGCCGAGACAACCCGGCTCGCTGCCCCCCGAAGATTCTATGGCAAGTCCGCAGACATCGGCTTTGATACCGTTCCATAAATCGCTGCGCGCTCCCCCGCCGAAAGAGTAGATTTTGGAGATAGAGAGGCCGTTGTCTCGGAGAACATCGAGGTTATTCCGGAGCATATATGCAACCGATTCCATGCATGCGCGCGCGAAATGTTCCTGCCTGTGGCCAAGGCCGAAACCATAGAACATGCCCTTGACCGGCGGATTGGGCGAAGGGCTTCCTTTCCCTGCGAGATGGGAAAGCATAAGGAGACCCTCCGCGCCGGGCGGAACCGCTCCGGCTTTTTCACAGATATTCTCGAAAGTATATGTTCCGGGAGTATTGCCTCCGCAGTCGAAAAAAATCTTTTTGATCCATTCGAACGCCGAACCGGCAGTCGGGCATATCCCAATCAACACAAAATCTTTTTTTTGAAATCCGCAAAAATTATGAATTCCCGCTTCTTTTTTATCAAAAAAATCAGTCGTTACCGTGTGGACAGCAAGAAATGACCCGGTACTCTCGGAAAGGATTCCAGGACGGATATTCCCTATCCCAATCATACCGCAGAGCTGGTCGATGGCTCCGGCAACAATGAGTGCGCTTTGAGGAATACCTGTTTCGGAGGAAACTTCCGGCGATATATTTCCGACAGGTTCACCGGCATCGGAAATTTCGGGCAGCTGTTTCGGGGAAAGTCCGATGAAATCGAGCATCTCATCCCACCAGACCCTTTTTCTGACATCGAACAGAAGGGAGGATGAAAGGATCGACGGGACAGTTATAAATCTTCCGGTCAGTTTATAGATAAGATAATCATGGACGAGGAGAATTTTATCTATCGCGCGAAACTTTTCCGGCTCGCGGCGACGGACCCAAAGGAGTTTTGATGCCTCGTATGTTTCCGAAACCACCGGCTGGCCGGTTCTATCGAAAATCTTTTGCGCTCCGAAAAGGGAGATAATCTGTTCGGCTTCATCCTTTGCCCTTTCATCGTAGGCGACAACGGCATTCCCAAGGTCATTGCCTTTGGAATCGACTGTGGTAAAAGTGACGCCCTGGCTTGAAACGGAAATGGCAGAGATGGACTTTATCTTTTCGGGATTGCGCGAGCGCAGTTCGCCGATACAGCTTTTTACCGCTTCCCAGTAAACATTCATCTCTATTTCGACAAAACCGTTCGCATAAACTGGCAGACATTCCTGTGAAGCGATATCGAGAATTCCCTTTTCAGATTCGACAAGCGCTGTTTTTACAGAGGAAGTCCCCGAATCTATGCCGAGAAAAAAAGACATATATGCTCCGAATTTCAACTTTTTAGAAAAGCGTTTACTGCAAACAGAATTGAACCACGAAAAGCACGAAATTCACGAAAATTATCAAAGATAATTTGACAGGATTACCATGATTTACAGGACATTCACAAATCTACAATACTATCTGCCGTACAAAAAAATCTTGAAAATTATGAGCTAATTGCAAAAGTCCATATTTTTGAAGCAGCCCCCTTCCTGTCCTACGGACATCCTTCCCCCAGATGAGGGCAGGAAAAGACTGTGAAGCATCGACTTCCCTTGCCCCCGAAACGGGGGAAAGGGACAAAGGGTTAGGGGGTTTAAGTAAAAATAATTCCATTTTTCAATAGTAAAATGACTTTTGCAAAAGGCTCTCATGTTAATTTTTTTATCTGTTTTATTTGTTCCCTGTCATTTTCCTGCGGCAGATGTGTCGAGCTTGATACCCTTCCACATCCTTTCGATTTCCTCAAGGGTTTTCCCCTTGGTTTCGACAATCATGAGCCAGACAAATATGAACGAAGTGAAACAAATCCCCGCATACATAAAGAACGTGTTGCCCCCTATGGTATCTACAAACCAGGGAAATGTCTGGACGACTATGAACTCGGTTATCCATAGAATCATTGTCGCCATGGCCATTGCCCTTCCGCGGACTTTATTCGGGAATATTTCCGCGAGATACACCCATATCACACCTCCCATGCTTATGGCAAAAGAAGCGTCATAAAGCATCAGCGATCCCAGAAGCCATATCCCGCTGAGTTCCGGGGACCGGAAAGCGATTCCTGTTATCACGAACGCAATCCCCATACCGAGGCAGCCGATAAGAAGGAGCGGTTTCCGGCCGATACGGTCTATTACAACCAGGGCGACGATTGTGAAAATGAACAATGTCGTCATAACGACAAGGGAGGCGATTATCGCGGTGTTTGCGCTCTGGAATCCCGCCCGCATGAATATTTTCGGCGCGTAGTAGCTTACAGCGTTAATCCCCACCATGTGCGAGAAAAATGCGAGCACTACTCCGATAAACAGAGCTTTTCGGAAACCGGGCCGGAAAAGCTCCCGGAGGGAGCCTTCCTCATATTCTCCGGCTTTCTTTATTTCCGCAATCTCCCTTTCGGCATGGATACTTCCGCCGATACGGGCAAAGACCTCGCGGGCTTTGTTCTCTTTCCCTTTGGTTACAAGCCAGCGCGGGCTTTCAGGGATGAAGAAGAGCGCGGCAAAGAAAATTCCCGCAGGTATCACCTGCACGATAAACATCCATCTCCAGTTGTCTGGCCCAAAATCAACAAGGAGCCAGTTGGAAAAATAGGATAACAGTATACCGATCACAATGGTAAGCTGGTTTATGGTAACAAGCTTTCCTCTGGCATGAGCCGGAGCGATTTCTGCTATAAACATTGGAGAAGCCACGGTCGATATTCCGATTGCGAGCCCTCCGATCATCCGTGCTAAAATAAGGTCGGTGTATGTCCTTGAAAAGCCGGAGAATACACCTCCTGCCACATACAAGAGAGCGGTAAAAATCAATATCTTTTTCCTGCCGAAACGATCGGTGAGCATACCGGCGAAAATTGCACCGATGATGGCGCCGATGTCCATATTGCTTACCGCAAAACCCTCCTCAACATTGGTCATATTGAAATGAGGGGATATGAATGGAAGAGCGCCGGCAATAACCCCGTTGTCGAAGCCGAATAAAAGCCCTCCGACAGCGGCGATGATGGATATCATGAATGTGTATGATCTGCTGCCATGCTCCGAGAGAAGTACACATTCTATTTTCGGGCTGGACATGGTTGGCTGCCTTTCTATTGTTTTTGTTCGATTATGTAAAGAGAATATACTATCCGGACAGAAAAGGAGTAAAAAGAAAAATAGTGTAGCATTTTTTTAAATATTGAATATATTTATCATAATTCCTGATAACAATAATCAATGCACGACATGAAGCGCAATAACAAAATGAAACCAAAAGACCGTCAGCAGGAAATACTTTCCTATCTTCAGGCCATGCAGAGGGAATTCCCGGTCGAGGAATTGGCTGAAATACTGCATGTGTCGCCATTGACAATACGGCGCGACCTTGATGTTCTCTCCACAGAAAAGGCAATAGTGAGAACCTACGGGGGTTGTATTTCAGCTGGAATGTCGGCTATCGAGAACGAGTATTATGCAAAAGTCGCAAATAATTACGAATTGAAACAGGCGATAGGAAAAGCTGCAGCGAGGCATGTTTCTCCCGGAAATGTAATCCTGATCAATGATGGTTCGACCACCTATCATCTCGCATCCCATCTTGAAGGGATTGCAAACCTGACCGTTTTCACCAATTCAATACAGATGATACCGGCGCTTGTCAGATCGGGGAACACAATTCTCTATGTTCTCGGGGGAAAATACATAGCAGGCCTCAACCATCTTTCGGGAAGCCTGACCGAACAGATCCTTGAAACAATGAGCTTTGATATTGTTTTTTTAGGGGTCGATGCGATAGACCCGGAAGGCGGGTGTTTTTCGAACACGCCCGAGGATGCACGGCTTGCTCAGGTTATGCTCCGTACCGGGAGGAAGAAAATTCTTCTTGCAGACAGGACAAAATTCCATACGGTGAGCTTTTTCAGATTTGCCATGATCAGTGATTTCGATCTTTTTATCACAAACAAAGGGGAAGAAAAAGCCTTTTCAAAAGAATTTAAAAATATGACGATGATTCAGGAGGTTAAACCATGAGTTATTCGATAGGCTGGGCGAAAGTCGATCTAAAAAAATTGCCGAGGTTAGTTACGAAGGAAATACCGGGCCCGAAATCCTGTGAGCTTCACGCAAAAGCGGTTAAATACATGAAAGGATTTTCGGGACAGGTACGGCTGTTTCCGGTAGTTTTCAAGAGCGGTTACGGCTGCACGCTGACCGATGTGGACGGCAACACATTCCTCGATTTTTCATCGGGAATCTATGTCACCACGCTCGGGCATTGCCATCCCAAGGTTACGGAAGCGGTTCAGAAAGCCGCGGGTCAGCTCATGAACTGCCATGATTTCACCACTCCGGTCAAAGTAAAGCTCCTCGAAAAGATGAGCGAAATTCTCCCCGGCGATTTGTGCGGAATACAGCTTTATGACAGCGGCACCACTGCTGTCGAGGCGGGTCTCAGAGTCTGCCGGGCTGCAAGCGGCAAGCACGAGTTTCTCTCGTGCTACGGCGATTTCCATGGCAAATCTGGGCATTCGGTGAGCCTTGCCCGGATGAATCCGGTAAACGGCGCCACCCGTGAGGCGGGATTCTACATGATGCCGCGCCCGAATCCGTACCGCCCGCTTTTCAAAAAACCGGACGGATCCATAGACACCGACGCCTATCTGAAATTCTATGATGAGTTCATTGTCGAAGCGACAACCGGGCGGGTTGCAGCCATCGTTCTCGAACCAATCCAGGGATGGGCGGGATCGATTTTTCCTCCTGACGATTTTTTTCCGAAACTCAGGAAATGGTGCGACAGCCGTAAAATTCTCCTGTTCGCGGACGAGGTTCTCACCTCGATGGGCAGAACGGGAAAATACCTTGCCATGGAACACTGGGACACGCTTCCCGATGTGGTTACTCTTGGCAAGGGATTCGGGAACGGATTTCCGGTGACTGCGATGGTTGTCCGAAAGGAATACTCCGAAGCTATCGACAAAATAAGCGCATCGACAAGCTATGGCGGAAACCCAATGGCATGCGCCGCCGCTCTCGCCTCCATAGAAGCCATCGAGGAGGAAGGGCTTCTTGAAAATGCGCGCCGTCTGGAAGGATATTTCGTGAAGCGGCTCGCCGAGATGAAAGCCTCCCATAAAATCATCGGCGATGTACGCTGCCGCGGCTGTCTCATGGGAATCGAGCTGGTAAAAGACAGGGAAACCAGGGAACCGTTCAACGAAGCCGGAGTATTTGTATATAAGAGCGCATTCAGAAAGGGGCTTGCATGGATTCCCGCCGGACACATTCTCCGGATGAGCCCTCCGATTGTGATGGACATCGATTGCGCGGCGAAATGCATGGATATTATCGACGAGGCTATCGGAGAAGCGGAAAAACATTTCGGATACCGGGGATAACGAATATGAAAACAGTCCGTTTCGGCATCATCGGCCTCGGCCTCATGGGGAGGGAATTCGCAAGCGCGGCAGCGCGCTGGTGTCATCTTACCGATATGGAGATCAGGCCGGAAATTATTTCTCTCTGCGACAGCAACACGAGCGAATCGGTTACCGGCTGGTTCACCGCGAATTTTCCCTCGGTAAAGCAGGTTACGGCCGATTACCGGGAGGTTTTGCAGAATCCCGACATAGACGCTCTCTATATCGCGGTTCCCCATCACCTTCACGAGGAGATCTACACGGCTGCCATTGAATCCGGCAAACATTTTCTTGGCGAAAAACCTTTCGGTATCGACAAAAAGGCAAACGACGCCATTATTGATGCGCTCGAAAAACACCCCGGAGTTTTCGCCCGCTGCTCCTCGGAATACCCGTTTTTTCCTGCTGTTCAGAGAATCGGGGATATGATCGAGAATAGGGATTTCGGTTCTATCATCGAGGTCGAGACAGGATTCCTTCACTCAAGCGACCTCGACCCCCATAAACCGTTAAACTGGAAACGGATGATCGAATTCAACGGCGAATACGGCTGCATGGGCGATCTCGGGATGCACGCCTGCCATGTTCCTTTCCGCGCCGGATGGGAAATGTTCACTGTCCGGGCGGTGCTTTCCGATATAGTAAAAGAACGGCCGGACGGCTGTGGCGGAATGGCTCCGTGCAGGACATATGATAACGCCATACTGCTCTGCGAAACGTATGACGGTGATGATGAAAATACTTTCCCCTGGACGATCAAAACCTTCCGTATCGCTCCCGGTGAAAAAAATACCTGGTATATAAAAATTCTCGGAACGAAAGCTTCCGCCAGTTTCACTACAAAAAATCCGAAACTGCTCCGCCTCCTGAATTATACCGGCGGCGAACAGGTTTGGACCGATATCGAAATGGGGCAGGAGACGGCTTTCAAAACGATCACCGGAGGCATATTCGAATTCGGATTTACCGACTCCATCCTTCAGATGTGGGCGGCGTTTCTCTACGAACTTGAAAACGGGAAGCCGAAAAAAAAGTTTGCAGGATGCGTCACCCCCGAGGAAACCGCGCTTTCCCATCTGCTTTTCACAAGGGCTATCGAATCCGATGATAAACAGGAGACAATGTGGGTGGTGTAGAATTTTGTTTCAGTAAATTCTCCGTCCCATAAATTATTCACTGCGGCAATCGAATCGCAGGAAACGGGGAAACGGTAAGTGTGTTAAAATAAATGGGGTTTTCTTCAAACAAATTAATGAAGGGAAAATATTTATTCTGATGGCTCTTCATAGCGGAATATTGATAAAAATATCGCTGGATTTACAATTGATATTCCCTGAAACTCCTTTAAATCAACAAGGTGGTGGTCTCCGGAGATAATAAATTCTGCCCGGCCTTCAAGAGCACATTCAAGAATACGATTGTCAGGCGCGCATGAGATAACAGAAATGGTTTTTTGAGGAAACACTTTTTCAGAAAAGGACTCAATCGTTTTGATTGCTCGATCAATTTCTGAGGACTGCCAGAGGAACTTGTTTTTCAAAACAGTCCGCACTTCCTCAAGAATAAACTCTGAAGTAATGTTTTGAATGGTTCCTTCGATTGCAGCCATAACGATTCGCCAGGGATTACCCCTTGAAAAATATAACGCCGAAAGAATGACATTGGTGTCTATAACAACTCTAACCATTCGATTGACCGTCTCGGCTCTCGTTGACAAGTCGTTCTATATCTTTTTCGGTTTTTATACCAGCTTTCACTGCGGCAGATCGGGCATATATATTTAATTCACGCCATTCTTCCCTTGCGAGATACTGACGGACAGTTTCCCGCAAAAGTTCGCTTCGGGTGCGGTTTTCCTTGCGGGCGAGTTTTTCGATTTTTATTAAAAGCTCCGGCGGCAGGGAAATAGTAACCAGCTTTGTTGTTCTCAATGTATACCTCCTTGGCAAAAAGTAATACTTAGTATTAATATACCATTTAGAAAACTATTGACAAGAAAAAAAAAGATCATAACAGAGAAAAATTAGAATTTTGACGCTAATTATTTCACCTCAAAAGCTGTTGTTTTGGGTGACAAAATACTCTATAATTTTGTTTTCAAGAATATCTTTGATTCCCTTCTCCGAAAGGCCATCCATGACATCGAAGGAACGCGTCCTTATCACCTTTGCGCGGCAGCCTGCAGACCGCGTGCCGATCGACTACGAAGCCAATGATGGAATCGACGGGCGGCTGAAAGAACATTTCGGGCTTGCCCCGGACGACACCGAGGGATTGAACGAAGCCCTGGGGGTGGATTTCCGCAGGGTGCGCGCGCCCTATTCGGGGCCAAGACTGCACGAGGACATCCCCGAGCGAGGCGTCAAAGTCGATGACTGGGGCATACACACACGCTGGGCGGCGCACGGGAGCGGCGGGTACTGGGATTTCTGCGATTTCCCGCTCCGTGAGGCCGACGAGGAAACGGTCGCCAACTGGCCGATGCCCTCGCCTGACGACCACGATTACAGCGGAGTCCGTGAGGCCTGCAAACGGTACGGGCGCTTTGGGATACATGTGGGCGGTTCGGGGCTGGCATGCATCATGAACACCGCCGGATTTTTTCGCGGCATGGAACAGGTCTTTGTCGATCTTGCGCTGGACGATCCTGCCGGGCTGCTTTTGATCGACCGGTTCCTCGACATTCAGTTCGAGGTTACGCGCCGGATCATAGAAGCCGCCCGAGGCGGTATCGATTTCATGTTTATCGGGGAGGACCTCGGCACGCAGCATACGCCGCTCATCAGCATGGCGATGCTGAAAAAACATATTTTGCCGCGGCATAAACGGTTTTTCGATCTGGCTAAGGCATACAATCTTCCGGTCATGATGCACACCTGCGGTTCCAGCAGCTGGGCGTACGACGAATATATAGGGATGGGTCTTTCGGCGGTTGACACGCTTCAGCCGGAAGCGGCGAACATGTCGCCCGCGTACCTGAAAAAAACATTCAGAAACCGTCTGG
>Ga0172379_10003962_pt1 | contig 22677 bp, 22 predicted proteins | sample GrowelOW334metaG_FD_119756 | JGI IMG/M metagenome (GOLD analysis project Ga0172379, IMG submission 119756) | Groundwater microbial communities from an aquifer near a municipal landfill in Southern Ontario, Canada - Groundwater well OW334 metaG | ecosystem: Environmental > Aquatic > Deep... | reverse complement strand
TCGATTTATCATTAATCGATCGATTAATCATGCAGTGTTTTCGGGATATGAACATCTGGTGGAAAAAGGGAATTTTCCGTTTTTCATTTTATTCTTGGAAATTGATCCGCAAAAAATCGATGTTAACGTCCATCCTTCCAAAATGGAAGTGAAATTTTCTGACGAGCAAAGCGTTTATCGTATCGTTCTCTCTGTAATTCGAAAATCGCTGGGCCAAAATGACCTTGTGCCGACGGTAGAATTCAGGAAAAATGCCGGAAGTGATTTTTCACCGCTTCAGCATGTAGCACAGCCGCGATGGTTTGGGACCTCTGCCGCTTCGTTTTTTCCCCCAGGAGGTGGTCAAATGCCTTCTGGGCTTGATAAAAGCATAAACAATGAGATTCCGTTCGATCTCTCAACAAAACTCGACCAAATATTTTCTGAACGGACTATTCCTGAACAATCTGACAAGATCCAGCACGGTACGAGAGACAGCGAAGCACAGGAAGGGAAAGCAATATGGCAGTTGCACAACAAGTATATTCTTACCCAAATCCGGTCCGGACTGATGATCATTGATCAACATGTTGCTCACGAACGGATTTTGTATGAACGTGCTCTCGAACGGTTTAAAAATACAGTACCTTCGTCGCAGCAATTGCTGTTTCCGCAAACTATTCAGCTGCCTGCTGGTGATTTTACGTTAACAAAGGAAATACTTCCGTTCCTTGAAGGTATTGGATTCGAGACAAAAGTCTTCGGAAAAAATACCATTGTTCTCGAAGGAGTTCCTCCGGAAGTCAAAGCCGGAACCGAATCGAATATTCTTCAGGAAATTATTGATGAGTTTAAAAATAATCAGTTGAGAGTAAAACTGGAGGCGAGGGATAACGTTGCAAAATCATTCTCCTGCAAAGCGGCGATCAAAGCAGGAGAAAAGCTCACGGAGATTGAAATGCGATCTTTAATCGATCAATTATTTGCCACCTCGATGCCGTATGTTTGCCCGCACGGAAGACCGGTGCTGATCAAACTCTCGCTCCTGGAAATCGACAGACGGTTCTTTAGGACGTAAAATGAAAATCATCACAGTTGAATGCAAAGCAAAATCTGAGAAGAGAATGGAGGTAATCGACCTTTGCAAGGCAATGCTTGAACCTTCAAGAGCTGAGGCCGGCTGTATATCGTACCATTTTTATCAGGAAATAACGGACGAAAACGCATTTTTCTTCTATGAAGAATGGAAGGACCAAGCAGCAATTGATTATCATATAGCGACCGAACATTATCGTGAGTTCCAATTGAAATTTCGGACCCTTTTGCAAGAGGATGCAGTCGTAAGAATCCATTCTGTTGACTAAAAACACACGAACACAATTCGTGGATCAATAATTCATCGATCAAACATATCGGAGTTATTTCATGCCAACTTCCAATAACATGGATTCAGTAAAAAATGCCAGAAAAAGGTATTTCAATCACGCACAAGTAAAACCACCGGCGAAACAATCCAGGTTTACGACAGTGAGCGGTGAAGATGTGCCGATTCTTTCCGATCCGTCTGACATCGAAGAGATAAATTTCCTTTCTGAAATTGGGTACCCGGGTGAATTTCCATATACAAGAGGAATCCATAATTCAGGTTATCGGGGGAAACTCTGGACAATGAGACAGTTTGCAGGTTTCGGAACTCCGGAAGATACAAATAAACGGTTTAAATATTTACTTGAACATGGTCAAACCGGATTGTCTACTGCATTCGATCTTCCGACATTAATGGGGAGAGACGCAGACGATCCATTTTCAGAAGGGGAAGTCGGAATCTGTGGTGTGTCAGTAAGTTCACTTGCCGATATGGAAACATTATTTCAGGGTATTCCTCTTGACCGAGTTTCAACCTCGATGACAATAAATGCTCCTGCCGCGATGGTGCTTGCCTTTTACATAGCAGTTGGAGAAAAACAGGGGCTCCGATCGAACGTTCTACGTGGAACCATTCAAAATGATATCTTAAAAGAATACATTGCTCAAAAGGAATGGATTTATCCGCCGGCTCCTTCGATGCGGATAATAACAGATATGTTTCAATATTGTTCGAAAGAACTTCCTCAATTTAATCCTATCTCCATATCTGGATACCACATACGCGAAGCTGGTTCAACGGCAGTTCAGGAGCTTGCGTTCACTCTTGCAGATGGTTTTGCGTACATTGAAGCTGGAATTGAAGCCGGTTTGGACATCGATGATTTTGCGCCGAGACTCTCTTTTTTCTTCAACTCTCATTTAGATTTTTTTGAAGAGATTGCAAAATTTAGAGCTGCTCGTCGTATCTATGCTAAACGAATGAGATACAAATATGGCGCTAAAAATGAAAAATCCTGGATGCTCCGGTTTCACACTCAGACAGCAGGATGTACATTAACGGCACAACAGCCCGAAAACAACATAATCAGAACAGCAATACAAGCACTAGCGGGTGTATTGGGAGGGACTCAATCACTTCACACCAATTCTATGGATGAAACGCTTGCGTTGCCTTCAGATAAAGCAGTGAAGATTGCCTTACGGACACAACAAATTATCGCTGATGAGACAGGAGTTGCTAATATGATTGATCCGTTGGGAGGCAGTTATTATGTTGAGTCACTGACCGCAAAGATGGAACAGGAAGCAGAAAAATATTTTGAAAAAATCGATTTGATTGGAGGAGTCATTCCAGCTATTGAGCAGGGATTTTTCCAGAGAGAGATTGCCGAAGCTGCCTATCGGTACCAACGTGAGTTGGATACAAAAGAAAAGATTATCGTTGGAGTTAATAACTATAATGAGTCCGGCGAAAAAATTGATATCCCGATTTTAGCTATATCACCTGAAGTAGAGGTGCTCCAGAAAAAACGTCTTTCTGAATTACGGCAGAGCAGGAATACGGAGGCAGTGCACACTGCCTTGAAAGATTTACAACAGGCTGCTGTCGATGGCAGAAATTTGATGCCTGAATTACTTGCGGCAACAAGAGTTTATACAACTCTTGGCGAAATGTGCACCGCACTTGTAGAACATTTTGGGGTATACGAAGAACAAGCGGTATTTTAATATGAAACGGTATTTCCTTTTAGTACGACCTTCGCAGTGGTTAAAAAATACATTCGTATTTATTCCATTGGTGTTTTCAAAGAACTTGTTCCATCTCGATATCTGTGTAGTTGCTTTCCTCGCATTTATTTCGTTTTGCGCAGCATCCAGTACTGTTTACATCATCAATGATATTCAGGATAGAGAAGCTGATGCGTTGCATCCTGAAAAGAAAAAAAGGCCAATTACATCGGGTGCAGTTGGAATTCCAGCCGCGCTCGTTTCTGCACTAATTCTATCTTTGATTTCCATCTCGATTGCGTTATCGATTTCATGGATGTTTACGGGGATCATTGTCTTCTATCTCCTTCTGCAATTGGCATATTCTTTCCGACTTAAGCATATTGTTATCGTCGATGTATTTACAATTGCCATTGGTTTTATGCTCAGAGTTTTTAGCGGTGCCGCGGCAATCGACGTTGTTATCTCGCATTGGTTAATTATTACAACGATGTTCCTGTCCCTTTTTCTTGCAGTTTCGAAAAGACGGAGTGAACTGCTGATGGTGCAATCGTTGAATATTAATACCAAACGAAAGGTTCTCGCCGAATACGACAGCAATTTTTTGAATTCTGCATTAATTATCTCAGCGACGGGGATGGCAATATCGTATTCGCTCTACACAATGTCTGAACGGACTCTGGCGATGTTTGGAACGGATTATTTGATCTACAGTTCGATATTTGTTCTTTTCGGGATGTTCCGGTATTTATTCTTGGTGCAAGCGAATGGAGAAGGCGAAAATCCGGTATCAATTTTGGTGAAAGATCCGTTGACCACGATTAATTTTATTGTCTGGTTTTGTTTCTGTGTTTTCATTATTTATTTTTCCGGTGCGCACGGTGTGTGATTCCTACTGAACCTCTCCAATTTCATTTCATTACAACCAATTCTTTTTGTACATTAATTTTATGAAACTTAAAAATTGGGGTAATTATCCGATTGTCGACGCCGAAGTATTTCGCCCATCCTCTGCGCTTGAAATTGAGAAAATACTCCATACTTCGCAGGAACTGATCCCGCGTGGACTGGGGAGAAGCTACGGAGATTCTTCGCTCAACTCGGTGATTGTTTCAACGGAAAAATTAAACCGTTTTTGTTCTTTTGACGAAAAGACCGGATTACTAACATGTGAATCCGGAGTATCGTTGGCGGAGATATTGGATACATTTGTTTCCAAAGGCTGGTTCCTGCCGGTTACTCCCGGAACAAAATTTGTAACGGTTGGAGGAGCAATTGCTGCAGATGTTCACGGGAAGAACCATCATGTTGCCGGTTCCTTTTCTCAACATCTCGCTTCAATGAAAGTCATTCTTGGAAACGGGACAAGCGTTCACTGCTCTCGTGAAATTCATCCTGAACTGTTCTGGGCAACCTGCGGGGGGATGGGTTTGACGGGTATAATTCATGAAGCTTCGTTCTACCTACTCCCAATCGAAACAGCGTATATCCGTCAGAGAATTATTAAGACTAAAAATCTGTCTGAAACCATCGCCGTAATTGAAGAAAACAAACATTGGACATATTCGGTTGCGTGGATTGATTGTCTTTCTCAAAACGAATCGATGGGAAGATCAGCTGTGATCCTTGGTGAACATGCGGTGAAAAGTGAAATCGGATATCGATACAGGAACCCTCTCCTCATCGATAAAAAAAAAACAATCTCAATTCCTTTTTATTTTCCCGGTTTTGTTCTCAACAGGAGAACGGTTCAATTATTCAACGAAATCAGATACAAAATTTATCGAAATCACGATACCATTGTTGATTATGAACCATTTTTTTATCCATTGGATGCCGTGCAGCACTGGAACAGAATGTACGGGAAACGCGGTTTCACACAATATCAATGTGTTCTTCCGAAAGAGACTTCAGAACAGGGATTGACAGCTCTGTTGCAGAAAATATCGGCCAGCGGAGAAGGCTCATTCTTGGCTGTTTTAAAACTGTTCGGGAAACAGGAGGGAATACTCTCATTCCCTAAAGAAGGATTCACGCTTGCATTGGATTTTCCGATCAATTCAAAAACAATGAATTTATTTATTGAACTGGATGAAATCGTCAAAAAATTCGAAGGAAGGCTGTATTTGGCAAAAGACAGCCGAATGAACAAAGAGATGTTTACATCTGGTTACCGAAATGTAACCGACTTTCTCGAAATCAAACACTACTATGATTCAGGCAGCAAATTCCATTCTCTCCAATCCAAAAGAGTAATGGAATGAAGTATATTCTATTTATCGGCGCAGGTTCTGATATTGGCCGGCCTCTTTCTTTTCTCTACGCGAAACAAGGGTATGGGATATACCTCGCGAGCAGGAATATTGATAAATTGCAGCGGGATGCAGCCGATCTCGTGATACGATTCGGTATAGAGGCGAAAGCATATTATTTGGATGTTACTGACATTTCAACGCACGGCGGTTTTTATCAATCGTTGCCGGAAAAACCGTTGGGTGTAATATGCCTGGCGGGATTATTGGGTGATCAATCCATCGCCGAAAGAGATTTTACTGTTGCTTCCCAAATATTGGCTACCAATTTTAGTGGTTGTGTATCAATACTCAACATTGTCGCCGCCGATTTGGAAAAAAGGAGGGAAGGTTTTATTGTAGGAGTTAGTTCTGTCGCAGGCGAACGTGGAAGGAAGAGTAATTATATTTACGCAGCTGCAAAGGCTGGTTTTACAACATATTTGTCCGGCTTGCGAAACAGATTACATCTTTCTCGTGTTCATGTCTTAACCGTTCATCCCGGTTTTATCAGGACAAAAATGATCGAGGGGAAATCAACTCCTCATATGATAACTGCTTCACCTGAAACGGTGGCACGCGATATTTTTCACGCGCAGGAAATGAAAAAGGACTTCATCTATTCAAAATGGTTCTGGCGGTATATTATGATGGCATTTAAAATGATACCTGAATCTGTAGTCAAGAAGCTGAATCTTCAATGAACACGAGAACAAAAGCGGAACTGATTTTATTCTCTACAACATTTATTTGGGGAAGTACGTTTGTTGTTGCAAAGGGTGTATCCGAATTCGTTTCTCCGACTTTTTATATTTTTCTTCGTTTTGGAATCGGCGCAGTCCTATTTCTGTTGTTTTTTTTCAAAGAGTTGAAAGGAATAAATAGCAGGACACTAAAGAAGGGAATAATATTAGGGGGAATGCTTGGGACGGGGGTTATTCTGCAAAATATCGGCATCTACCAAACGACGGCATCCAAGGCAGCCTTCATCACAGGATTGATGGTACTATTTACACCAATTGCCCAGTTTGTTCTGGAGAAAAGGCCTCCGAATCTTTTCAATGGAATCGGAATCCTCATCGTCACTTTTGGTTTATATCTGCTCACATCCCCTGAAGGTTCAGGAATTAATTTTGGAGATATATTGGTTTTGACCGCTGCAATGATCTTTGGAATATTTATAGTGTATATGGATATATTTTCAAAAGATGAGAATCCATTCCAATTGTCCTTTATTCAGATTGCAAGTACATCACTAGTTGCATTGATCGTTCTTCCGTTTGAACCATTTCATTTTTCGCCGGAATCGTATCTGTTTTATCTGCTGCTCGTATACATGGGTTTCTTTGCGACGGTTGTGACAACATTTTCTCAGACGCGGTTTCAAAAAGAGACAACCCCAACACGGGCGGTAATCATCTTTACCGTTGAACCTGTCATCGCATCTATCTTAGCATATTTTTTCCTGCAAGAAATAGTAGGCGCAACGGGTATCTTGGGGGGCATATTGATTATTTTTGGTATATTGCTTTCGGAGTTTTCCGAAGGTATTTCGAAGAAATTTGGACTGAATTTTAATTGATGGTACTATGGAAGTAAATGCAAAAATCACAGTGAAGGGATTTGTTCAAGGTGTTGGCTATCGCTGGTTTGCAGATCGTACTGCCCGGAAGCATCAATTAAAAGGATTTGTTGAAAATCTTGTGAACGGAGATGTGTTTACTGAAGTGGAAGGAGAGGAGATGTTGATCAAAGAATATATCAACGATCTTAAAATCGGACCCAAAGGAGCTCAGGTGAAGGATCTCGTTGTGGAATGGGATACGGCACGTTATTTATTCATCAATTTTAAAATAAAAGCATGAATTCACGAATAGGATTCGGTTACGATGTGCACTCCCTTATCGAAGGAAGGAAATTAATACTTGGCGGAGTTGAAATTCCTTTTGAGAAGGGATTACTTGGTCATTCGGATGCTGATGTTCTGCTCCATGCCATTAGTGATGCCTTATTGGGAGCAGCCGCGCTTGGAGATATCGGATTACATTTCCCGGACACTGATGAACAATATAAAGGTATGAACAGCCTTACTATGCTTTCGCACGTTGGAACTCTGTTGGATAAAAATGGGTATTCAATAGGCAATATTGACTCAACCCTAATTCTGGAGCGGCCAAAAATTGCTCCTCACATTCAAAAAATGATCGAGAATATTTCATTGGCATTGCACATTCATCCGAATTTAGTATCAATAAAGGCAACGACAAATGAAAAACTTGGTTTTGTCGGCAGGGGCGAAGGAGCTGCAGCACAAGCAGTTACACTTATTCATTCAATCAATAAATAGAGAATGATAGAATTCGTATTTAATTTTTTACAGTCATTAGACTCAATTTGGATTTATGCGGTAATTTTTTTTGTAGCATACGTCGAAAATCTTTTCCCTCCTTCGCCGAGTGATATTATGATCGTTGCAGGGGGATATCTTGTCGGGGTGGGGAAGATAGATTTCGTTTCTGCTCTGGTTATCGCAACAATGGGGAGCACGGCCGGTTTTATGACGATGTATAAAATTGGGGATTGGTTTGGCCTATCAATAATTGAAAAAGGCAGATTGAAATTTTTACCAATAGAACGCATTCATAAGGTTGAAAATTGGTTTAGACATTATGGGTATTGGTTGATTGTCATAAACCGTTTTTTGTCCGGAACGAGAGCTATTGTAGGATTCTTTGCCGGAATGTCGGAAGTAAAATTTTTTCCGACTGCAATTCTTTGTTTTGTAAGTGCATTATTGTGGAATGGAATACTTTTATATTTTGGAACATTATTAGGAGAAAACTGGAAAACAATAGATTCCTATTTATCAACCTACAGTCAAGTTGTTACGTTTATTGTCGTTACAGGAATTCTTGTGGGGTTATATTTCTTATTGCCAAAAAAGAATAAAATGACATGATAGAATTTTTATATTCAGTTGACGTTGCAGTTTTTTTCTTTCTCAATCATACTATTGCGAATCCTATTCTCGATTGGGTGATGCCTTTTATAACAGACCTGAACAAGCAAAAACCTGTTTTACTGCTCGTCCTAGCATGGATTGTGCTGGTACTATGGAAAGGTGGCAAGACTGGACGTTCGACAATTGCTGTGTTAATAGTGACAATCGTTATTAGCGATCAACTAAATAGTGCTATTTTAAAAGAATTTTTTGGCAGAATACGCCCTTGCCGCGCATTGGAGGGGGTCCGAATGCTTGTTGATTGCGGTGGCGGATTGTCATTCCCATCATCACACGCAGTGAATAATTTTGCGGGAGCATTTGTTATTTCCTCCTTTTACAAGAAACAAAAAGTCTATTGGTACATTTTTGCGTCGTTAGTGGCGTTATCAAGACCTTATGTTGGTGTGCACTATCCTTCCGACATTATTGCAGGGGGCATCATTGGGATGACTATTGGTTTTGTAACGGTCAGTATTTGGAATTTCCTTTATAATTATTTTACTAAAATTAATGTTACACAAAACTAAATAAGTCTTTGTGATTCTTAAAATTAAGTTTGATCATTCAAATAAAAATTTACTTGCTTTAGCTCTTGCCTCTGCAATTCTTTTAGGATTTTCTTTCCCTCCATTCCCACTAGGAATTTTGGCGTCGGTAGGATTTGTTCCATTTTTACTTCTTGCAGATTCAATACCGTCTTATAGTCGCTTCTTCCGGTATTCTTATTTTACATTCTTTATTTTTTGTGCGATCACGTTGTACTGGGTTGGTGGGTTTACCCATCTAAAAGATCCTTACCTGATGTTTGCAGGGGGAGCACTGCTTCTTTGGCAGCCTCTTTTTTTTACTATTCCCGCATCGCTTTATTATTTTGTCAAGAAATCCTATTCCTCGGTATATGGAGTAATTTCATTTCCTTTTATTTGGTTAACGTTTGAATGGTTATATGCGCTTGGTGAATTCGCATTCCCATGGCTGACGATGGGAAATTCTCAAACATACAATCTTGAAAAGATTCAATTCATTGAATTCACCGGTGTATATGGGTTATCCTTGTGGATACTTTTGATGAACATTTTAGTATTCCTCTTAATACATTTCTTTCGAAGGAATAAATCGTCAAAACAGGTTAAATATCTCACCGTTGCAATACTTGTATGGTACCTTGCGCCTAATTTCTATTCAATGGCTGTAAATAAACAGAAATATCTTTCTCCATCAAAAAAAGAGATAACGATCGGGATTGTTCAGCCAAACATTGATCCATGGGATAAATGGGAAGGCGCAAATACATTTCAAGGGAGATGGCGGCAAGCTGAATCATATCTTACGTTTATGAAAGATCATGTAAACAAAAAAACAGATATGATATTACTTCCTGAATCTGCCATACTCCTGAATCTTCCTGCCTTGTCAGATCAGTTTTTTGAATTTAAAAAGGAAACGGATAGTTTAAACATTGCAGTTATAAGCGGATACGCAAAAGTTAAATACTATGAAGCTAATGAAGCTCCGGTTTCAAGCAGCATCATTAAAGGAACGAATATCCATTACGATTCTTTTAATTCCATTTTTTTTATTGAACCCGGAACAAATTCCGCGCAAACATACAGTAAAATGCGGTTAGTTCCTTTTGCGGAAAGAATTCCATATGCCGATGATGTTCCATTCCTTATTGAGCCCTTACGATGGGGTGTAGGAATCAGTAACTGGGGGCTTGGGAAGGACAGTACGCTGTTTTTTAGCAAAAAATTAAATTCTCATTTCTTAGCGATGATTTGTTATGAATCCATATTCCCTGAATTTGTTTCACGTTTTGTGGATAAAGGAGCAGAGTTTCTCGTTTTTATAACGAATGATAGCTGGTGGGGTAACACTTCCGGAGCACGGCAGCATCAACAATATGCCGTATTGCGTGCAATTGAAAATAGGCGCTGGGTTGCCCGATGTGCTAATGGGGGTATTTCTTCGTTCATCGATCCTTATGGAGATGAATATGATAAAACAGCAATGTATACTCAAACCTATATTGAACGCAAAATTTATCCCCTGCAGGATAAAACATTTTACACAAAACATGGCGATTGGTTAGCGAGAATTTGTGCAAGTGTGGCACTATTTATTATATTATTTACAATGAGTTATCAATTTATTCTAAGAAAAAAATGAGTACTACACTTATTGATCTTCGTAGTGATACTGTGACAAAGCCTTCAAAAGCAATGCGTGAAGCAATGGCTAATGCCGAGGTGGGTGATGATGTGTTTGGAGAGGATCCCACTGTCATTGCGTTGCAGGAAAAAGTTGCTGCTATGCTTGGCAAGGAAAAAGCATTGTATGTTTCGAGCGGGTGTCTCAGCAATCAATTGGCAGTCAAAGCTCATACTTTTGCCGGAGATGAAATTCTGTTGGAACGGGATGCGCATATTTTTAATTATGAAACAGCTGCTCCCGCAGTTCTTTCGTCCGTCCAGGTGCAAACCGTTCCGGGCACGCTTGGGGTTTTTACGGCTGAACAATTGCTCCCGCTTGTTCGTCCGGATTTATATTATATGCCGAAAACGAGGTTGATTGCCGTTGAAAACACACATAATCGAGCCGGAGGGACGATTTTTCCATTGGATGAAATTAAGAAAATTTCTGCGTTCGCAAAAGAGCGGGATATCATTTTTCATTTAGACGGCGCGCGATTGTGGAATGCAAGTGTTGCTTCGGGAATTTCTGTAAAAGAATGGGCGAAATATTTTGATTCTGTTTCGGTCTGTTTTTCAAAAGGATTGGGTGCACCGGTTGGTTCGGCGATTTGCGGCTCGGAGAAGTTCATACAAAAAGTTCATAAATGGAGAAAAGTGTTCGGCGGAGGAATGAGACAGGCCGGAATTATTGCTGCAGGAGCTCTTTATGCGGTAGAACATAACATCGATCGATTGAAAGAGGACCATGATAAAGCAAAATATTTCGCAGAAGAAGTATCAACGATTCCGAAATTGACGATAAACTTAAATTCCGTGCAAACAAATATCGTTCTTGTTGATGTTCAAAAGACGGGAAAATCACCCAACGAAATAATAACGATCTTCAAAGATAATGGTATTCTTGTATCCGGCGGAACATTCACAAGCATCCGTGCCGTCATGCATCTCGATGTATCAATGGAACAGGTACGATTTGCAGTCGAAAAAATTAAACAATTATTCGCATGACTTCAGATCTTTCAAAATTTAAACACACGTATCAAATCCGCGTCAGAAACTATGAGATCGATTGGCAGGGAATTGTACACAACGGAAATTATCTTTTATATTTTGAAGTTGCGCGGGTTGAGTATTTTAAACTGGCGGGATTGGAAATTGACGAACGCGCCATTACCGGTAAAACAAAGATCGTGGTTGTCCGGAATGAAATCGATTATCTCAGTCAGGCTACCTACGACGATGAATTGACGATCTATACCCGAATTGCCGCAATTAAAAATTCGAGTTTTATCTGCGAAGCGGTGATGATCCACGCTGAAAAAAATATTGTCGTTGCAAAAAATGTATGTGTTCACGCGTGGTTGAATCCCGAAACGAATACGGCATCACCTGTTCCGACCGAAATCAGGAAAAGAATAAATGAATTTGAGGAAGGCAATGCTGCCATCCAATGGCCGTCCATTGATGTTTAGTCATGATCTCATTTGAAGAATTTAAAAAATTAACCGACCGGGGGAATGTTATTCCCTTATTCGACGAAATCCTGGCCGATACCGATACGCCTGTTTCTGTTTACCTAAAGATCAGGAACGAGAGTGCGTATTCTTTTCTTCTTGAAAGTGTTGAAGGGGGAGAAAAGATCAGCCGGTATTCATTCATCGGATTCAATCCCTTTGCAAATTTCATCATTAAAGGACAAAATTTTGAAATTCAGCCGCGGCATCCAGACGTGGTAACGCTGCCGACACTGGTAAAAGGAATATCGCATCCGATTGAAGCATTGAAAAAAATATTCACGCATTATCAAACTGTTCATGTTGAAGGATTGCCGAGGTTGGCAAGCGGTGCGGTAGGATACTTCGGCTATGAAACTATTCAGCTCATTGAAAATATTCCTTCGGCGAAACTGGATGAATTGAAACTCGATGATTCCGTTTTAATGTTTCTTGATACAATGATTGTGTTCGATTCGATAAAAAGAAAATTGCAGCTTGTGTCCAATGCTTACATTCCTCATAACGCGGATGAATCAGTTCTTCAGCAGGAATACAGCAAAGCGGCGGTTGAAATTGAGAAAATGAAACAACTGTTGAAAAGACCAGTTTCCTATGAAATTTCCCCTTGCAGACTTGGTGCAATGGAACAGATGGTTTCAAAGTCGGAATACGAAGCGATGGTTGTAAAATCAAAAGAATATATCACAGCAGGAGATGTATTCCAGGTCCTTCCGTCGCACCGATTAAAAAGGGAATTTGATGGAGATTCATTCTCGATATATCGGATGCTTCGTATCATCAATCCGTCACCATACATGTACTACTTTTCAATCAACGGATTGAATATTGTCGGCTGTTCGCCCGAGCTGCTGGTGCGTGTTGAAAACGGAATTGTGGAAACCCGTCCGCTTGCCGGTACGCGCCGCCGCGGAAAGGATGAGAAAGAAGATGAAATGCTGGCGAAGGACCTTCTTGGCGATACAAAGGAACTGGCTGAACATTTAATGCTTATCGATCTTGGACGAAACGATATCGGTAAGATCAGCGAGTTTGGGGAAGTTGACGTGACCGAGTATATGGTGATCGAAAAATATTCTCATGTGATGCATATTGTGTCAAACGTAAAAGGAAAATTGAAAAAAGAACTTTCCGCGATCGACGCATTCTTTTCTTGTTTCCCGGCAGGGACGCTTTCCGGCGCCCCCAAAATTCGCGCGATGGAAATTATTGCAGAACTGGAACCGGTAAAACGGGGAATCTACGGCGGTGCGATCGGTTATCTGGATTTTTCAGGAAATCTTGATTCCTGTATCGCAATTCGAACAACGATTGTGAAAGACGGTTACGCATATTTCCAGGCAGGTGCAGGAATCGTGTACGACTCTGTTCCCGAAAAGGAATACCAGGAAACGCTCATTAAAATGGATGCCGTCATTAAAGCTGTAGAAGCAACGACAACCGTGCATTGATAACCACACTAGAAACTAATTCATTAATCAAATAAAATATTTTTGTGCCTTGGTGATTTTGTGGTTGATTAATTAAATACTATGATCCTAGTAATCGACAATTACGACTCATTTACTTATAACCTCGTCCAATATCTCGGCGAGATGAATGTTGAACTGGAAGTCGTTCGGAATGATAAAATTACACTTGGCGAGATCCGTAAATTAAAGCCAGAAGGAATTGTCATTTCCCCCGGACCATGCACTCCGAAGGAAGCCGGAGTTTCAGTTCCATTGGTCAAAGAATTTTTCAAAGAAATTCCTATTCTCGGTGTCTGCCTCGGCCATCAATCCATCGGCGAAGCATTCGGCGGCGATGTGGTAAAAGCTCCGAGTATAGTCCATGGCAAAACTTCCGAAATACTTCACGAAGGGAAGGGAATTTTCAAAAATATTCCGAATAAATTCCGTGCAACGCGATATCACTCGTTAATTATCTCACCGAAGCATTTTCCGGAAGAACTTGAAATAACTGCAAAAACCGAAGAGGGCGTGATTATGGGAGTGCAGCATAAAAAGTATCCTGTGTTTGGCGTCCAATTTCATCCGGAGTCGATCGCTACACAGCACGGAAAAACACTACTGCGAAATTTTGTGGAAGATAAATTTTAACCGCATAGATACAAGGTAACGCTATGGATAAGACCCAAATCGCAGATGTAATTGATGAAGTGGGAACACTGCTCGAACTAAAAGGGGAGAACCCATTTAAAAGCAGGGCGTTTCACAACGCTGCGCGCGTACTCGGCGGTGTAACGGAGGATTTAAAAAAGCTCGTGGAAACCGGCGAGATCAAAAAGATTAAAGGAATTGGAGAGAGCATTTCAAAAATTATATCCGATTTGGTGTTAACCGGAAAATCTCCGGACCACGATGATTTGAAAAAAGGATTTCCCCCCGGTATTTTTGAAATGATGAAGATCCAGGGAATGGGCCCCAAAAAAGTGGCCTTTCTTTTTAAGAAGATGAAGATCACCTCAATTGATGAGTTGGAGAAAGCGTGCAAAGCAGGGAAATTAGAAAAATTAGATGGATTTGGTAAAAAGACTGAAGAGAACATCCTGCTTGGCATTGAATCGCTCCGTAAGCATTCATCAAAGTTTCTCTTTAATGTGGCTGAAAACGCGGCTAATGCAGTTTATGAGGTGATTAAATCGCATAAAGGAGTAATCCGTGCTGAAATTGCCGGAAGTTTGCGGCGAAAGAAAGAAACAATCGGCGATATCGATATCGTCGCGAGTGCAAAGAAAAAAGATGTTCCTGCCATTATGAAACTCTTTACATCTCATCCGAGCGTTGAACGTATTACCGGTGAAGGCGAAACGAAATCAAGTGTTCAACTCAATGTCGGCATCAATTGCGATCTGCGTGTTGTTGATGATGCAGAATTCCCGTTTGCTTTAAATTATTTTACCGGCAGCAAAGATCACAACGTTCGAATACGTTCTCTAGCTCGTGAAAATGGTTGGAGTCTGAATGAATATGGGTTTTCGGTTATCGATTCCGGTGAAAAGCGGGGTAAAACGAAAAAGATTGTCCCGTGCAAAGAGGAAAAAGATATTTATAAAGCTGTCGGGCTTGAGTATGTTGAACCGGAATTGAGGGAGGATTTTGGCGAAATTGAAGCGGCTCAATCCGCAATTCTGCCCAAACTCGTTTCGTACAGTGATATACAGGGGACTTTCCATTGTCATACGAACTTCAGCGATGGACAAAATACTCTTTCGGAAATGGCATCGGGAGCACAACAGCTTGGCTGGCAATATCTTGGCATAGCTGACCATAGCAAAGTAGCTGCCTATGCAAATGGCCTGGATGAGAAGCGAGTAAAGAAACAACAAAATGAAATAGATGAACTGAACAGCAACTTCAAAAATTTTCAACTCTTTAATGGCAGCGAAGTGGACATTTTACCAAACGGTGATATGGACTTTAATGACAAGGTGTTAGCTTCATTTGAATATGTCGTTGCTTCGGTCCACAGCAGCTTCAAAATGACTGAAGCCGAAATGACCAAACGGATTCTGAAAGCTGTAAAGAACAAAAATGTCACAATCATAGGACACTTAACCGGACGGTTATTGCTACAGCGGGATGGTTATCCGTTGAACCAGATTGAGATTATTAACGCTGCGGCAGATTACGGGAAGATCATTGAGATCAACGCTCATCCATCCAGATTAGATCTGGATTGGAGGCTCTGTAAGTATGCAAAAGAAAAAGGGGTAAAGATTTCGATTAATCCCGATGCTCATGTGGTGACAGGTTTGAACGATGTCCGTTACGGTGTTGGGATAGCTCGAAAAGGGTGGCTGGGAAAGAAAGACATTGTGAATACATTAAGTGCTGCTCAAGTAGCTAAGTTATTCAAAGATATCCGTGGATAATTCATTGGATAATATTACTTAACATAATATCTATTATATCTACAATATCAACTATTTATACACTAACCTAAAAGTATTATTGATATCTATTACGCCAGTAAAAACCGTTTCTGCAGGACCTTTTAGTCGAACGTTTTGAAATTCATACTGATTGATTTTCTCAAAGTTTATTTCTAACGTCTTTCCACTTTTAACCATGACGCTTACCGGACTTTGAAATCCATATCTCAATGAACTTAATAATGCGCTCGCTACCGATCCTGTCCCGCAGGCTAATGTTTCATCTTCAACTCCGCGCTCATATGTCCTTATTCGAATTCTATTTGCACCATCTTTTGAAACAAAATTAACGTTTGTTCCTATCGGTTGATAAACATCGTGATAACGTATTGCTCTACCGATTTTAAACACATCAATGGCATCCAGCGATCCAAGTTGTTGATTATCCTCAATGAAAATTATCGAATGATCTGTACCGGTATTGAGATAGTTGCCTTTATAAAGCGAATCACTGAATGGAATATTTTGATCACGTTTAAGATCAATTGGATTTTTCATCCATAGTTCATATAACAGCGGAGCATGGCGAATTGCCCTATAATCAAATCCAAATGCTTCAAAAATGAACGAATCCGTTTTAATAATGTCATTATCAAATGCAAATTTTGCTATGCAGCGCCCGCCGTTGCCACACATACCGGCATTTGAGCCATCTGCATTATAATACTTCATCGTAAATGCAGCATGATCACTTTTTTCTACTAACAGCAGGCCATCGGCTCCAATTCCCAATCTTCGGTCACATGCAGAGATTGAAAATTGATGAGGCTCAATAATGATGTTTTCACGATTGTCAACGACTACAAAGTCATTGCCGGCACCGCTCATTTTCGTAAATGGTATTTTCATAAAATTGTATTTAAATATAACATGCCAAGTCATTATAACTTGGCATGTTATTGAGATTATTTCTTGTGGAGGTGCGGGGATTCGAACCCCGGTCCGAAGTGAAAACCAGTAAACCTTCTCCATACTCAGTTCAGCGTTAAAACTTAATCTCGGATTCTTGGCTGAACTCAAATCCTCCGAAACGCAGCTGAGGGTTTTGGTCTCGCCGATGCTACCTCAACCGAGCATCAGCCATCCTAACTGTATCGACGCCTTTACAAACCCGTTAGGAGAAGTTTGTATTGGCGCTCGCGGCTAATTAAGCGGCGAGTGCGTAACCGTAGTTATCTGCATTTATTGTTTTGCCACGAGATTATCGTGCAGTATGGCGAGCACGGTATGCTGATCTACCCATTCTCTACCCCGTCGAAGCCAGGTCACCCCCATGGATATATACCAATTTACACATCTGAATTGAGACTATCAATGAATTGACGGATTGTTTCTATCCGCTCCTGTTGATTTTTTTTTTCTAACGATAAGATGATATTCCGGAGCATGCGCTCGATAATCTGTCTATTTGTTACTGGATTAAGATATTCTTCAGTAAATGTGAATCCTAAATTCTGTACCATCAATTCACAGTCCTTTTTGGTAAGAATTTTTCCCCGGTTAAACGGGTCAAAGTAGACCGTTGCAGTATCAGTAAAAAATCGGAGGATAAAATGACCGGGCAATCCGATTCCCTCAATTGGGAGATTCAGTCGTTTCCCAATCAAAAGATACACTGCGCTGATGGTGATGGGCACACCGACTTTTGACTCGAGAATTTTATGAATGTATTGATTGTCTTCATTATAATAATCGACCTGATTGCCTGAAAAATCATTTTCCTCTGCAATGTACGAAATTGTCCGCCGAAGAATTTCCGAGTTATCGGATTGCGAACTTAAGAGCTCTTTTAATTCGTAGGCATATCGGTTCAACTGGTCAACGTATTTATTCGTCACAATATCAGGATATCTCTGGCGGGCAATGAGAAAGATACCTTCTTCAAGGTCAATATCATTGTTTTCGATCGATTTGATCTTTTTGAATTCGTTCTTAAACGCCGCACGAATGATTTCATCTCGAATTCCATTGATTCTTTTTTCAACGGGTGTTTGAAATGAAATATTTCTGGGAAAATACGGAAGCGCAAGTTCTCCAAACGATAACAACCGTTCGCGGACCGTGGAAAATACTTGTTCGTCTTCATCATCGATCAATGAAAATAATGAGCGTATCGACGATATCTCTTTGTCGGAGAGCGTCATGATCGAAATTCGGGATAATTTTGTTTTATAGAAGAAACAAGGATCTCAAATGCCTGCTCCGGCGTATCTGCAAATTTAAATAAACTCATATCATCGGCACTGATCATGCCGTATTTTGCCAGCGCTTTGAAATCGATGATCTTGTTCCAATAATTTTGGCCATACAGTATAACGGTCATTTTCTTCCCCACTTTTTTGGTCTGTAATAATGTCAACAGCTCAAAAAATTCATCGAGGGTTCCGAATCCTCCGGGAAATGCAACAAGGGCTTTAGCCAGGTACATAAACCACAATTTGCGCATAAAGAAATAATGAAATTCGAAATTAAATTTTGGAGTAATAAATTGGTTCGGGTATTGTTCAAACGGAAGACTGATATTCAGTCCGATCGACTCCCCTTTCGCTGCCATCGCTCCTTTATTTGCCGCCTCCATAATGCCGGGCCCGCCACCGGAACAGACGAGTAATCGATCTTTCATTCGTAACTTTTTCGACCACACAGTGATCAGGCGCGATAGTTCTGTTGCGTCTTCATAATACCTGGACATTTCAACGGCAATTTCGGCATCGAGAAGTTCCTTTTGATATTTTTTTGTGTGAGCTTTTTTTCTGGTTCCATTCTTTGCAAGTTCCCGCAATTGCCGAATGGTTTCATTTCGCGATTTGATTCGAGCAGAACCAAAGAATACGATCGTATCTTTGACTCCGTAGTAATTAAAGCGGCTCAACGGTTCAAGGAATTCAGATAGTATTCTCAGAGGGCGGGCGTCTTTTCCGCTGAGGAATCCGAGATTTTTGTATGCCTTGGGAGCTTTTTCTATTTTTTTTCTTTTCATTTTATAGAATTTTCGGTGTACTGTGAAGTATTAGATATTCGAGAAATATTTTATCGTCATCGTTAAAATTATTGTAATCGTAGCTGTCAACGTCGAGGACACCACGACACGTTTCGTTCATAATGATCGGAACAACAATTTCAGATCGTGAATTCCCGTCGCAAAAGATATGGCCGGGAAATTGATCCACATCGGGCACAATGATGGTTTCTTTTCGTAAAAAAGCAGTACCGCAAACGCCTTTTCCGATGGCAATACGCGTGCAGGCAATGTTCCCCTGAAATGGCCCTAATACCAATTCATTTGCAGCTTGATCAAAAAGATAAAAACCAACCCATGAAAAAGATAGAAATGTTTGTTTCAGTGCAGCAACAATATTTGCCATATTTGCGACGATATTCACTTCATCCTGAATAATGGAGAATATTTGCGGCAGCAATTCTTCGTACCGTTCTTTTTTTGATGCTGAAGATATTTTAATCTCATCCATTCGAGCCTTTTTGAAAAATATTTTCTACGGTAATATCGGATGCGGTATCTTTAATGTGAAATGTTCGAGAATCAGCAATACTTTTCATTTTTAATACGGCAAGACCGACGGTACGACGATCAAATGTTCGTGCAACACTTGTCACTTTTCCTATTTCATTATTTTCACGATCAATGACGATTGAATGCTCGTTTAATAGACCGTCTGATGAAAACTGACATAACGCTCGTTGAACTTTATTATAGGTGTCAAGCCGGGCGATAACTTCCTGTCCGATATAGCAGCCCTTTGTAAAACTGATAAAATCCCAAAGATTAAGTTCAAGAGGATTGTATTCCTGCGTCAATTCTTTTTGTGAGGCAGGGATTCCATGAGAAATTCTGTAGAGTTCGTATTCCTGATCAGGGAGAATTTTATACGATGGATCAGGGACGGTATTGAATGCAAAACGGGCCGGGATGCCGAAATAATCAATAGAGCTTTGTTCCTCAAAATACAGGTCAACGGTTCGGCCGGTAACGATCGATGTTTGAATGTCTTCCATAATGATAAATTTATTCAACCACGTTGATACGCTCTCTGACATTCCACCACCGCAAATCATCTCAATACCGTTTCCGCTGTTAAACACCCAGACTGCATCAAGTATTTTTGCCTTTTCAGAGATCAACAAAGTCTTCCGAACATTTCCCGGAGTGAAATGTTCAAAATCATTTGTTGAAATTCTATGGAGAAAATCCGGAACATCATTTCCTTTAAGGACAATACTATCAAAGGGGAAATTTCGGTATACATATCCCAACAATGACGATTTACCGGACGGCATCATTTTCTAATTTTCGATGAATCGTATTGAAGTAAAGGTCAATTGATTTTTCGATATCGATATGGATGGCATTATTGACGATGCCGATTTTTTCAGATGTTACGGTTCCAATACGCGCAACAGGCATTTTAAATTTGGAACAGATGTTTTGAATTCGACCGGTGTTTTCAGTTTTGGACGAGACAACTATTTTGGATTGATCCTCGCCAAACAATATTTTGTAAAGCGCCAATTCACCTTCATCGAATGTCACGTTAAAGCCAAATTTTTGTTTTCCTACAATTGCACTTTCCAATAAGGCAATGATTACTCCGCCGTCGGATACATCGTGTGCCGATGATATCAGTCCGGAGGTAATAAGCTCCAGACAGCACTTCTGTAATGTCGCTTCGAATTGAAGATCAAAAAATGGTGCATCACCGGTTGTTAAGCCATACTCAACAGAAAGGAATTCGCTTCCTGAAATATCGCCTCGATTTGTTCCCAATAAAAATATTGCATCATTCGCTTCTTTGAAATCTGATGTTGTGATGTGTTCTTCCTTTTCAATGACGCCTAACATCCCGATTGTCGGCGTCGGAAAAACTGCCGCGGTGGGACTTTCATTATAAAAGCTGACATTCCCACCGGTAACAGGCGTATCGAGGGCTATACAGGCTTCTCCCATGCCTGCAGCTGCCTCTTTGAACTGCCAATAGACATCAGGCTTGTACGGATTGCCAAAATTTAAGCAATTAGTGATTGCGATTGGTTTTCCGCCTGAACAAACAACATTTCTGGCTGATTCTGCGACGGCAATGGCACCTCCTTTGCGGGGATTCAAATACACATATCGTCCGTTACAATCTGTTTTAGCAGCAAGTAATTTTTCGGAATTTTTCAGCCGCAGAACGGCCGCATCTGAACCTGGAAGGACAACAGTATTGGTACGCACCATCGTATCGTATTGTTCGTAAGCCCACCGCTTACTCACAATATTCGGTGATCTCAGAACATTGTATATCGACAATTCAATGTCTTTCGGTGCCGGTAACGAATCAATATCAAAACGTATTGTCGAACGAAGATACTCCGGCTCTTTTGATTCCCGAACATACACTGGTGCTCCCCCGCCTAGAACGCACGTCTCGGCAGGCACTTCAGCTTTCAACTTTCCTCCATGAAAAACTCGCACCATTCCATCGGTAGTTACTTTTCCGATGGTTACACAATTGAGATCCCATTTTTTAAAAATGTTCTTTACCAGAGACTCATTGTGCGGTTCTGCTACGAGCAACATGCGTTCCTGTGATTCAGAAAGCATTATTTCGTAAGCGGACATATGGGTTTCACGAATTGGAACCAAGTCTAAATTGATTTCCATTCCGGATAATCCCTTTGCACTCATTTCAGTAGTTGAACAGGTTATTCCGGCAGCACCCATATCTTGTATCCCCACAACAAGGCCGGCGTTAATTGCTTCAAGTGTCGCTTCAAGCAGTAATTTTTCTGTGAAGGGATCTCCAACTTGAACGGAAGGACGTTTACTTTCAGAAGCTTCAGAAATTTCTTCGGATGCGAATGTTGCCCCATGAATCCCATCCCGCCCGGTTGAGGAACCAACGATCATGACAAGGTTCCCCTCTCCCTTTGCAATTGCGGATGCAGACTTCCCATGCTCCACAATACCAATGGACATTGCATTTACCAATGGATTTGTTTGATAACTTTTATCGAAATAGATTTCACCGGCTACGGTTGGGACTCCAAAACTATTGCCGTAATCACCGATTCCTTTCACAACGCCTTTTAATAAATGTTTTGTCTGCGCATCATCTATTTCTCCAAACCGAAGTGAATTTAATCCAGCAATAGGACGTGCACCCATTGTAAATATATCCCTCATAATTCCTCCAACGCCTGTTGCAGCCCCTTGATACGGTTCAACGGCAGACGGATGATTATGACTTTCAATCTTAAAAGCGACTGCTAATCCATCACCAATATCAACCAAACCAGCATTTTCTTCTCCTGCACCAACGAGAAGTCTCTTCCCTTTCCGCGGAAGAGTTTTCAGAACCGCAATTGAATTTTTATAACTGCAATGTTCACTCCACATTACGCTATAAATCCCGAGTTCTGTATAGGTTGGTACCCGGCCAAGGATACTAACTACCCTTTGATATTCTTCTTCAGTCAATCCATGCTGCAATCCAAGCTGCACGTCGACGATGGGTTCATTGTTATGCATCATACTCATTTCTTCTGATTATTCGTTAAATATTTATGTAAGTTCAACCACGGTGACGCCTGCTCCGCCTTCATTGAGTTCACCCATCCTTATTGTTTTAATTCTTTCATCTCGTTCAAGAAATTCCTGAATACT
>Ga0172379_10003961_pt1 | contig 22682 bp, 27 predicted proteins | sample GrowelOW334metaG_FD_119756 | JGI IMG/M metagenome (GOLD analysis project Ga0172379, IMG submission 119756) | Groundwater microbial communities from an aquifer near a municipal landfill in Southern Ontario, Canada - Groundwater well OW334 metaG | ecosystem: Environmental > Aquatic > Deep... | reverse complement strand
TCGACGGAGCTCGGGACAGGCGACAAAAAAGAAAGCGCGCTCGGGAAAGCAGATCGTTCGCGTTGCCGTACGCGGCGCAAAAGCGAAAGCACTTACCGCAAAAACAATCTCGGCGGAAGCGCTCATCGAAAAAGGTAAGGAGCGCGGTTACGTCACCTACAGCGAGATCCTCAAATCATTCCCGCATGTCGAAGATGACGTGAGCTTCCTCGAATCGCTCTATGAGCGCCTCGCGACCGCGGGTGTGGATGTGCTCGAGGGCGGCATGCTCGAAGACGCGGCAGACGAATATCTCGCGACGCGCAACATCAAAGACCGCCACTCGACCGGCTACGACTCCATCCAGATATACCTCCGCGAAATAGGCCAGTATCCGCTTCTCACTGCCGCCGAAGAGCGCGAGCTCGCCAAGCGCATCGAGAAGAGCGACGCGGAAGCGCGCAACATCCTCGCGCGCAGCAACCTGCGCCTCGTGGTCTCCATTGCAAAGAAATACGTCGGCCGCTCGCCCGACCTCACCCTCCTCGACCTCATTCAGGAAGGGAACCTCGGCCTCTTCCGCGCTGTCGATAAATTCGACTGGAAGAAGGGGTACAAATTCTCGACCTACGCGACGTGGTGGATCCGCCAGGCAATAACCCGCGCGCTCGCCGACCAGTCCCGCACTATTCGTATTCCGGTGCACATGGTGGAAACCATCGCCAAGTACAAGCAGATCTCGCGTCGCCTCGCGCAAGCGCTCGGTCGCGACCCGCAGCCGGAGGAAATTGCAGTTGAAATGGGTGTTGAGCCGGAAAAGATTTATCAGATAGAAAAAATAAATCAGGACACGCTCTCTTTGGAAAACCCGGTCGGCTCCGACGATGACGAGCGCTCGACCTTGGGTGATTTCATTCCGGACGACAAAATCCCTTCGCCGGTGCAAGAGTCCTCGGAGCGCATCCTCTCGGAACAGGTGAAGGCGATTTTGAGCGACCTCTCTCCGAAGGAGCGCAAGATTTTGGAAATGCGTCACGGCCTCATGGACGGCATTTACCACACGCTTGAAGAAGTGGGACGCGAGTTCGGCGTGACCAGGGAGCGCATCCGCCAGATAGAAGCGAAAGCGTTGGAGAAAATCCGGACCCATGATAAGGCTCGGCATCTTAAAAGCTACTAGACTCGCCTTATCATGTGAACTTCTTGTTTACTAATTCGTTCGGCCGTTCCGGCACTTCCAATTTCCAATCGCTTCGCTCAGGAAATTTAGGTCGTTCATAAGTAAACAATGTCGCGCACTCCAAAGCCCGCCACCTGAAGTCGTATTAATAAAAAGGACGTCCTCGTCTGGCAGGGATGTCTTTTTGTAAGTATGGTAGTCTATCTTCAGGAACAAGATGTTATTTTCATTTCTCAAATTCAGAAAGGAGAATGTCCATGTCATCAATGGCTATTGAGGACCTAAGAAAATTACTGGAGGACCAATTGGGGCCTATTGCCAATAGACTTGGAGGTCTTGAGGAATCCAACAGGAGAATTAGCGCCCGATTGGACGACCTCGAACAAGCCAACAGGATCGTCCGCCAAGCTCCTTATCGGCTAGAACAGGTAAGGCGTACCCACCGAGCGATTCGAGCTCATTCGGTATCTGGTCCGTACTACCGTTAAGCCGAAAGTCCGGCAAGCCGCCTTTACAGGCGGTTTATTTTTTTGCAGCGCGATAAAATGCGGCATCGGATATACTGTTCCCATGGAGAGGAAGAAGGTCGTAGTCAAGTGCAAAAAGGCGCCGATACAGCACTCGAGAAAATCCGCACACATGATAAAGCTAGACACCTGAAGTCGTACTAAAAATGAATCGAGCCGCTCCTTCCGGGCGGCTCGTGAGCGTGCGTGGAAAATCAATCACACCAGTAAGCGGTATGGGCTTTAAGCCTGCACCCAACATGTGCGTTCGGGAAAAACTTCAGCACTGCGGTTTCAAGCCCTTTCACAAAGTCCTCCTTCTCATCCTCTGTCGGAAAATCTGGCTGAAGTTCGTCGTAATCCGACCTGTCCACCGCAACTTCCAGAATAATCTGCTCGCCAGCCCCGTGGCATACCGGAAAAATACAAAAGGTATGCCCAGTATTTTCTGGAACAGATCTGTAGTTCTCCACAGCTTCGATAATGCTTTGGCGTAACACTTTTGCCATGCCCACCTCCAGATTACTCGGCAGGCCCAACACAGTTATATCCATGATCTCTCCTTGGTTCACATCGTGACGTATAACCCAGTCGGCAGGGAATTCTGCCAATAACTTCAACCTGCTGCTACTTATACAACCATTCCTCTCAAAAGTAAAGGTATCCACAGTATGGTCCGGTCGGACCATATCTTTGATATCTGCACGGTAAGATACAGAGATGGGGGCATTGGAAAAAAGCGCGAGGCGCGAGCGGCGGCTGGGGACATTTCAGAAGACGTTGTTGACGACGGCCGTACTCGGCGGTGTTGTGCTTATCGCAGCGACGGCACCGAATGCTGTTCAACTCCTTAGATTGTTCCCTGGATACAAAAAAGGTGCAAAATTCAATTATCAATACAAATCAGCACTCGGACGCCTTGCGGCGAAAGGATGTGTTGTGTTTGTCGAAGAAAACGGTAAGCGGTACGCACGTATTACTGAAAAAGGAGAGCGGATGCTTCAGATAGAGACCGAAAAAGTAGCGATTACGAAGAAGAGAAGATGGGACCGGAGATGGCGCGTTGTTATATTCGACATTCCTGAACGGAGAAGAAGCATTCGCGTAAACCTACGGCGTTTTATGGAGGAATACGGATTCGTGCGGCTTCAGAATAGTGTGTGGATTTATCCGTATGATTGCGAAGATCTCATAGCGTTGGCTAAAACGAATCTTCGCATAGGAGCTGACGTATTGTATATGATCGTCGAACGGCTTGAGCGCGATAAGCATTTGCGGGAACATTTCTCGCTTCCGCTAGTCGACTAGGGGTATCAACGATTTGTACCGGTCGGCACATACTGTTGATAGTATACCCATCATAAGGCTAGGCATCTGAAGTCGTACTAAAAATAAATCGAGCCGCTTCTCCAGAGCGGCTCGTGTGTTACAGAGGAAAGGGTGTTCGGAGCCTCGTTCTCCTGCTCGTCATGAATCGGGCTTCGCATTTTAGCCGGCGTCGAACGAACTCTTGTTCTTCGGGGGTTCTTTCTTTGCGCGGTCTCCCTGCGATAACCCGGACTTGGATGTCCATCTGAGAACGTGGCAGAAAAAGTTTCTTCTCTGTCTCAATCTTCACGTGAGTTGCGCGGCGTTTCCGGAATACCTTTTGCAAGATTTCTTTCGACTTCTTCTCGACACCCGCTGCTAGATGAATGACTACTACCAGAAGGTAGCTGTAGAGCATCTTCAATCTCTTCACAATGATCCTCCTGTTCCGTATGACGAGAAATCCCGCCAATACCTAGGTCCGCTCGAATCATACTTAATTGTTGAGTTTTAGCAAACTGCTCTATACTTCGGTCATGAAGCGTAAGAAGGTTGTCGCGAAGCGCAAAAAGGCGCCGATAAAGCATTGGAGTCATTCGTCACTGATGGCGTTCTTGCGCAACCCGCTTGCGTGGTACAAGCGGTACGTCGAAGAGATTTACGACAATCCGCGGACGCCTGCGTCTATCGTCGGGAGCGCGGGGCACCTCGCGCTGGAGCACTTTTACTCTGGGGCACCCAAGGACATCGCCGTGCAGATGGGGCTCAACTACCTACGTGCTATCGGCGATTTTGAGATCGATTTCGGCAGAGCGAAATCGCGCCGCGCACAGAAAGAGAAACGTGCTCATATGGAGCGCGAATACCTGCAGGCGATCTCGTTCTATCTCGCGCGGCCGCCGCGGCACAAAGTGCTCGGCGTCGAGGTGCGGGGACTTGTGGAAGTAGAGGGACTTCCGTTACCCATCAAAGCCATTTCGGACCTCGTCGTAGAATCGCGCGCCGAGCCGGGCTCGGTGGATATCGTGGACCATAAATTCGTCGCGTCTTTCAGCAAGGGCGGCGCGGCGAAATCACTTTTCATCATTCAGGCGATTTTCAATTACTACACGGTGAGCGTGATGTTCGGTAAACCGGTGCGGCGATTCATCGTGTATGAGTGCAAGAAGACCCGAAATGCTGATGGCTCTGCACAAATGCGGCGATACATCATAGACTTCAAGAAATGCGAAGAAGATTTCAAAGTCTTTCATCGCCTCATCAACGACGCGACGGAAGAAATTATGCGGCGGCGTATTTACCTGCCAAACCCGTCCGATATGTTCGAGGGCGACAACTCCTTTGATATCTACCGGCTTGGATTGGTGGACGAAGACGATTAGCGCAAATTTAAAAACACACCGCGGAGCCGGCATGTCAAAAGAGCTAGTTAGACTTGGCCTAGCGGCCCGGAGCGCTAGCTCTTTTGGCATGCCGGCGAAACGGGTTTTTAAGTTTGCGCTAGTTTCCGAGTGCTTGGTCGACGAGCTGCTTCATCATGTCGTAGGGCAACGCACTGTCCACGACGACCGGCGATTTGCCGGTGACGAGGATGAGGGAGTATGGCGTGCCTTGGGCGCCCATATCGAGCGCGTTCTGGCGGTCTGCCATGATGCGTGCGTCGAGGGTCGTTGAGGCGGTCGAGTAGCAGGTCGCAAAAGCATCGCCCGAGACTCCCGCGCTTTTCGCGAGCATGCCGTACTGCGATGGGTCGACCGGTTGATTATCGAAAAGTGCGGTCTCAAATTTCCAGAAGGTGTCGTTCCCCGCGACTTGTGCCACGCACTCGGCGGCGCGCGCGTGAGAAAAGGCGTTCGGGTGGATCTCGGTCAGGGGAAACTCGCGATAGACCCATGCGACTTGCCCGCTCGCTGCTTCACTTGCGATGACCTGATGCAGCGTTTCGTTGAAACCCTTGCAGAAATCGCAGTCGAAGTCGGAGTACTCGACTATCATGACCTTTGCCGCGGGATTTCCGAGGATGTGATCGCTTGCGCCCACAGGTCGCACAAGCGAAGGGTTGCCAATGCTTTTCGCCGCGTTCTTCGGCATCGAGGCGTACACCGCAAGCGCGATCATGATGCCTCCGAAGACGATGGCGACGGGAATGGTGTACGAGGATTTCATAATTGAAGTGCGTGGGTCATTGCGGGCATGAGCGCGGCAGCTTCTTTCTCCCAAAGGGAAGTGTCGAGCTTGATATCGCGTTTTTCGAGTAAGTCTTTATATTTCAATTTGCCGTGAGCAAGCGCGTAGTCGTAGAGCTCGCGCGTGAGGCGGACGTCCTCGACGCAATACTTCGCCACCTCGTCTTTCCTTCCTTCTTTCCACCATTCGCCTGCCTTCGCTCCGTCACCGGATTTCCCGCGACCCAAGGTCGCCTCTGCGAGCGACTGAAGCCGGATGCGGCGACCGAGCACTTTCTGCACTTCAGAAAGCAGATCGAGCGAGCGCATGTGCGAAAGGTCGCCCGGATAATAACGGTTGAGGAGCGGAATATCGAACGTGTCGGAATTGAAACCGATGAGCATGTCGGCGCGCTCGAGTATCGGCCAGAGTTTGTGCAAGTCTTCTCTGAAATAGTGGGAAAATTCGCCACTTTCTGAATCGTGGATGGCGACGACGGTGAGCTCCTGCTCGTTCACGTCGATATGCCCGCGTACGAAGGAGTCGGAAATGGATTCGATGTCAAAGGTGATGGCGCGCATATTGAAATTAGTTGCCGGCGTGCAGACGCGCGGGGAGCTCGGTTATCGGGAGTCCAGTTTCCTCGCTCGTGGCGAGTGTTTTCATACGGATGGTGTTGTTCGCGACCTCGTCGGCGCCGTACGCAGCAAAGAAGGGAATGCCGCGCTTCACCGCGTCTTTTATCTGGTCGCCGAGCCCGCGGTCGGTGAGGTTCACGAATATGCGGCAGCCCTGCGCACGCAGCGTATCGGCAAATGCTTGCGCCGCAGGGATGTCAGCCACTGAGGGGGTACCGAGATAGAGCTGCGGCTTGTGGTCATTTCCGCCCGGCGTGAGCTTGTGGGTCTCGAGGAAGTCCGCGAAGGTGACATCCCCCATACCGAAACCGATGGCGGGGACGGGGTCGCTACCGAAGAGTGCGACGAGTTTGTCGAAACGTCCGCCGCCGAAGAGTGAGCGCGGATTTGCAGGATTGGTGTCGAATACTTCGAAGACGACGCCGGTGTAATAGTCGAAGCCGCGCGTGAGCGTCGGGTCGAGGACGGCATTGCCGACCCCGCGTGCCTCAAGTCCCTCGATGGTGTCGAGCAACGCGCGCTTTTCTTTCGCGATGTCCGGCGTGGCGCCGGCGCCATCAATGAGCATGAGCGGGTCTTTGGTCGTGATGGCGGTTTGCGCCGCCGCAAACGCTTCCGGTGTCATCTTTGCTTTCTTATCGAGGAGCCGTAGGTATGCACGCGTCTCTTCAGTTTTGAGTCCCGCCGCTTTGCAGGCGGCCGTCAGCAGGGCGCGTGAATTTACGCGGATGATGAAGTCGTCTTCTTTTGCGCCAAATGCTTTGAGGATTTGTGAAGCAAGCATGATGACTTCGAGGTCTGCCTCGATGGAGGCAATGCCGACGAGGTCGACGTTCAGCTGATAGTGTTCGCGCAGGCGCCCTTTCTGCGGGCGTTCATAGCGGAACACGTTCGGGATAGAGAACCAGCGGAGCGGGTATGCAAGCTCGCGGCGCTTATTCGCCACCATACGTGCGAGGGTCGGTGTCATCTCGGGCCGCAGTGTCACGCGTCGGTCACCACGGTCCATGAAGGTGTACGTCTGCTCGTTCACGATCTCTTCCGAGGTTTTCGCTTCATAGAGCTCGGCGCGTTCGAGCGGGGAAGCGTTGTATTCTTCGTATCCCCAGAGTGCCAGTACTTGCCGGACGCGTGCGAACACCGCGTCCATCTTCGCCCAGTCATCGGGATAGAAATCGCGGACGCCCTTATACGGGTCGGTTGAGAGCGGCTCGGACATAGCTCGATTTTATCACGTAGGCGATAGGTGCGTATACTGTTTGACAATTTGGCCGTCAGGGAACACCATTTGGGCAGGAAGTTGTACGACTGACGAAAGGAGAACAATATGGAAACGTTACGGTTCCTCACCGATGAATCCTTGCCGGTGTGCACATTCTGCAAGAAGGAAATCCAGGTGTCCGAGCCCTACCGAGTCATAAAGGATGGACCCTTTCATGATGGGTTCACGCCGGACTCGGACTGCCTGGGCAAGTGGTATCAGGAACGCTACGGCCAATTGCAGGTCCAAACGCAACTCCAATTGTTGTCAGTCGAGAGGAGGTGAAAAGTCTACAGCGCCGCGCGGCTCGGAGCCATCCTTGTAACTCCGGCCCATCAACATCGAACGGCGAGATATACGTTCTTTTAGTTATTTCGCAGCCCACTTAGACCCCTCCCGGGGTCTTCTTTTTATCTATAAAACACCGGCTGAACTACGATGACGCGCGGCTTATCATATTGGTCGGCGCGTATCTCTGCGGAGAGACCTTCCGCCTGAAAGAGCGCGCACGCGGCAGCCGCGTGCGCGCTATCGACCTCTATCCATGCTTCACCTCCCGGCGCGAGATGCTTCGGAAGCTCCGTTGCGATACGGCGGATGAGGTCGAGTCCGTCCGCTCCGGCGTAGAGCGCTTGCGATGGTTCAAAGTCAGCAACGCTTTTATCGAGTACGCGATCGGCAGGGATGTACGGCGGATTCGCGGCGATAATATCGAACCGCATGTCTCCAAATGGCTCAAAGAGATCGCCGATGCGCACCGATGCGCGTGACTCATCCAAATTATTTTCGCGGATATTTTTCAAGATTGTCTTCTCGTGTGCCGGATCGATTTCGCCGAAATACACCTGCGCGCCCGAAAGTTTCGCGAGAGCCGCACACCCTATCGCACCGCTGCCGGCACACAAATCCAGAAATCTCATGTAGGACATCCGATGTCCTACATGAGTAAGAAGTTGCTCGGTCCACCATTCGGTTTCGGGGCGGGGGATGAGCGGCTTTGAGTCGAGATATATCTTCAATCCGAGAAAGGGCTGCCAGCCAATGACGTAGGCAAGCGGCTCGCCTCCGGCGAGCCGCTTTTTATCCGCTTCGTATTCGGCAGACTCCTTTCCGTGATATTTTTCTTCGAGGAGCCACTGCTCGTCACGTGTCATAGGCGAACGCTATCACACCCTCCGTATTCATGCTTTTCTAGACCCGAAGGGTTTTACCCTAGTTATACAGACATATGCACAGCTTACACACTGTTTTTTCCGCAGATTTCGCTTGACATCTGCAAGGCATCAATGAAATCATATAGGGAGTTCATTCTCACTTGGGAAGAACCTTACCACTTCCATAGGTCCATTACCTGCGAATTAATTTCGCTACCTAGGACCACTTATGTAACCGAGGTCCCTTCCCATCCAGAGGATGAACGGGCGAGGGAAAGCCCCACATCGTCGTGGGACTTTCCTATTTTGTCAGTCACAGATTTTTCATATACAGGGCATTGACTCTCATATGTATACAAACAAAGACGCCCGCCCCTAAGGGGCGGGCGTCTTTGTGTTTAGACTTTAGTATCCACCGCGGCCATAGCCGCCGTTTCCACCACCAAAGCCGCCGCGATCACCGCCTCCGAAACCGCCTTCGCGGCGAGGAGGACGGTCACCCTGCGGGCGAGCGAAAGAAACGGAGAGCGTACGCCCGTCCATCTCCTTGCCATCCCAACGATCGATAGCCGCCTGTGCCTCCGCTTCGGTGGCCATTTCGACGAAGCCGAAACCGCGTGAGCGGCCCGTCATACGATCGCTGATAATGCTTGCGGATGCGACATTTCCAGCCTCACCAAAGGCCTTCTTGAGGTCGTCTTCCGTCGAGCGATAGGGGATACCGCCTACGTAAAGCTTGTTCCCCTGAACTGACTGCTGATTATCCATGTGTAGATCTAAACTGGTTAATCTCGCCGAAACTGAACACTTGCGGTCAGTGATGACCGAGCGAAGCTCGAATACTCTGCGAGTGAAAAAAGTATGCCAGAAATGTAGCAAAAACGCAAGGCGGGTTGTCCCCATCCGTCTTCGCCGAAAACTACGCGGGGCGGTCTAGCGCCCGCCGGTCACGAGAGCGGGGAAGAACATCGCTAGCATGCCGAGCGCAAGCAGGACAACGATAATGATGGCAAATACGCGTTTCATTTCATCAGTATACCAAAAGTTATATACTAGGCGTACCCCTTATGAATTTCTTCAGACAGTGGAAGGATTCCGGGCGCCTCGTCGGCGCCTCGCTCGTTGTCCTCGGTCTCGCTGTCGGGTTTACCGGCGGATACGCGCAGGGCAAAGCAAATGAGACGAATTTGATAAAGAGTTCATTTTCGCCGATCAAGGAGTCGGGAACTTCGTACACATTTGTGCACCCCTTGCTTGCGTACCGCACTCCGGAAGCGACAGAGCTCGGCGAATACGCGTCTCTAAAAAATGCTTTTCAGACAAAGGTAAACTTGGCGACCCAGTCAGGCGCCTCGCGCGTGTCGGTGTATTTCCGCGACCTCGAAGCGGGGCAATGGGTTGGTATCAATCAGGAAGACACGTATTATCCTGCGAGCTTGCTCAAGGTCCCGACCATGATCGCCTACTACAAGGAGGCGGAAGGAAATCCGTATCTTCTCTCCGACACCATTTCGTACGATCCGCGCGTTATGCCGGAGGCCTCTTTCGACGCTCCGTCGACACTTGTCGCTTGGCGCCCATATTCCATCAAGGAACTCATCAAGTCCATGATAGTTGATTCCGACAATGGCGCGACATTCACACTCCTCAACCGCATCAACTCGAATTATCTTCATGCGGTGTACGTTGCGCTCGGCGTCCCGGATCCGGGGGACAATTCCGCCGACTATCAGATATCAGCCCGCACCTATGCGCTCTTCTTTCGCGTTCTCTACAACGGTTCCTACCTTTCCTCTAACTCTTCCGAGCAGGCGCTAAAACTTCTCTCGCAAACGACGTTTAGGGACGGTCTTGATGCAGGGGTGCCACAGGGCACGGTCATTGCGCATAAATACGGAGAGCACGTGCTGACTCAAAGTGGTGTTGCAAGCGGAGTCGAACTCTCCGACTGTGGCATCGTCTACTATCCGGCGCACCCCTACCTCCTCTGCGTGATGGCGAGCGCCCCGAGTGAGGCATCCGCCGAGAAAATTATCGCTGATATTTCTCGTGCTGCGTACACAGCGACACAGCAGCAGTATGGGGATAAGTGAGGTAGTTGATTTTTTCGAGAAAAGAGGTACTGTACGCACATCACGAGCTAGCTGTTTTTAGCTAGGGTCGCGATAGGGGATGCTCTTTCCACAACGAAGTGAAGAAAGGAATGGTATGAAAGTTGATTTGTTGCCTATTGGTGCCGCCAATAACATCGCTGCTGAGCCAACGAGTTGTCCGGGTTTCGCTTGTCCGAAGAAGTCGGATGCGTGTGAGACGTGCGGTCTCTCCGAGGACAGTCTTTTTGTTGTCTGGTTCAACGAACTTATCGGGGCAGTCCGCAAGATGTACATCGGTCCGCATGGGCAAAGCCGAAACGACGGTCTGTATGACTTGCAGTTGGCAGCTACAATGGCTCGCGGCAGTCGCGCGTCTGCAGAATGCTGTTCTGGGCGAATACGATTCTGATCTTTCGCCCATTTGCGATGGCGCCCCTGTTTTCTCGGGCGCCGTTTGTTTTTCCTTACATTTTTACGATATCTCTCTTGATGTCGGCGAAGGTGCCGCCGACTTTTTTGCCCGGGTTGAGGATATTTTGCGGGTCAAATATGTTTTTCGTTTTCTCGAAAAGCGCGACCATTTCTGCGCCGAAAAGCATCGGGAGGTACGGCGTGCGGATGATACCGTCGTTGTGCTCGCCGGTGGTCGTGCCGCCTTCTTTGATGACGAGCTCGTATACTTTCGGGGCGAGGTCGAGGATTATCTGCCTGTTTTCCTCCTTAGTGAGGTCCATGAGCGGGATGATGTGGAAGTTGCCGTCGCCCACATGGCCCGCGACGGTGTAGATGAAGTGCGACGAATATTCAGCGAGAAGCACGTTCAGTTTCGGTAGGAATTCCGCATAGCAGGAGGGCGGTACGACGAAGTCGTCGATGAAGGGTGCGGTGTGGAGCCCGTGGACGTTCTTGCGCAAGAGGTTGAAGCTTTCGCGCCGGACTATCCAATATTTCTCCGATTCTTTTTCGTCCTTTTCGATTTTTGTTTGTAAATTGAGGTCCGCCAAGGCCTCCTTGGCCGCCATAGCTTTAGCGTCGGCGGCCTCGATAGAGTCCTCGGCGAATTCCGCCATGAGAAGGAGCTTCGGCACGCCACCCGTAGCGACCATCGCCGCTTCGGGGATGAAATCAATGCCAAGCCGCGCAGCCTTCAGGAATCCCATTTGCGAGAGTAGTTCGGGGATGAGCTTCACGGCGAGGACGAAGGTGTGGTCGTCATAGCTCTCAAACGACTCCGGTTTCTGGGGCAGTACGCGCTTCACCACTTCGGGGAGTATCGAGAGGTCGTTGAGGAAGACGACGAGCATCGCGCGGTGCTCTTTCGGCTTCACAAGCGCGAGCTTCGCCTTCGTCCAGAGCGCGAGCGTCCCTTGAGAGCCACAAATGAGCTTCGCGAGGTTGAACGCCTGCGTCTTTGCATCGCGGATGCTCCAGAGCGCGTAGCCGGCGGAGTTCTTGGACACTCTCGGGCGGCGTTCTTCGATGAGCGCAGCGTTCTCGGCGAGAAGCGCGTCCATCTCGCGATAGATACTGCCCTCGAGCGTTTGGAGTTTTTTCTTCTCCTCGAGTTCTGCGGGCGTGAGCGCCTTGAACGTGGTCTGCGAGCCGTCGGAGAGGACGACGTCGAGTTCCTCAACATATTTTTCTGTCTTGCCGTAGGCGAGCGTGCGCTCACCGCCGGAATTGTTTGCGACGATGCCGCCCATCGCGCATATCTCGCGGGAAGCAGGGTAGGAGGGAAGTATGAGACCCTTCTCGAGCGTGGACTTTTCAAAATCCCTATAAAACACCCCCGGCTCCGTCACCGCGTACCCCTCCCCAATGTAGGACATCGGATGTCCTACATTGGTATCGAAGTCAGACTTCGATACTTCCAGCATGCGGTTCATGTGCTTGGTGAAGGAGACGACGACGCTGGTGGTGAGCGGGCCGCCCGACATGTCGGTTCCGCCCGAGCGTCCCGCGAGCGAGACTTCCGCGCCCGCTTCGCGGGCGCGGCCCACCTCTTTCACTATCGCGCTCACGTCATTTGCATCTTCCGGATACACCACGAGCTCCGGCATTCGCATAAAGAGCGACGTGTCGCGACTCGCTTTTTTCAGCACTTCGGTATCATCCGACACCTCGCCTTTCATCACGCCCGCAAGCGCGTTTTTCAGTTCCTCTGTAGTCATGTGCATAGTATACCTGCTTCCCGCGCGCCAGTACTATAGTGGTATCAATGCACGCCCGTAGGTACGTCACGTTATTTATTTTTAGTGCCGCACTCGCGTGGGGTCTACCGGCGCACGCAGCGACGGTCACAATGTATTCACAGCCCGATAATTCGGGCGAAATGCTCTCACAGCAAGCGACATATCAGAGCGCACAAATCGACTCCGCAAGCTTGGGGAATTTGATTCTCGGAAAGGGTCCTCTACTCATCACGTTTACTATGATGGACCCGCATGCGGGCAACGTATATCACATGCCAGGCAGTGTCGCTCTCGAGAGATGTTCCTCCGGCCAAAGTCTTCAGACCTATTCTTTCACCGACGCTGACCGCACACTCCTTTCAGACGGTGCATTTCATACCTTTACGGTTGAAACAGGGACAACAACGCTCGGTATAGCCGACGGTTCGACCCCTATCTGCATAACTTTCCTCGATCTCTCCCAATATCATTTGGGAACCCACGTGAAGAGTAATGCTGATGGCACAATTCCGTATCTCGTTATTGAAGGCACTCCTCCGTCTCCGCCTATCATTCCCCAAGCACCCGCAGGAGCTGTCACGGTCTACACACAAAGCGATAACACCGGGGTCATGACCAACCCACAGACGACATACTTAAATTCGTACATAGATTCTGCAAGTCTGGGGAACTTGAATTTGGGGCAGGGCAAACTGTATATCACCTTCACGATGAAGGACCCGCGCGCGGGCAACGTATATGACACGCCAGTTGGTATTTCCCTCGAGAGCTGCGCCTCTTGCAATGATTTACAAAAATATTTCTTTACTGACGCAGACCGTACACTTCTCGCAGACCAGGCGTTCCATACTTTCATGGTTGAGACAGGGACGACGACAAGTACGTATGCCGACGGCACGCGACCAGTTTTCATCGAATTTTTTGGGCTTTCTCAATACCAATATGGGACGCAGATAAAGAGTAATGCAGCCGCGACCATTCCTGCTCTCATCATCCAAACGCCTCCTCCCCCTGATCCTTGCATCGCCGCCGGCACCTGCGTCTCGAACGTCCTCTTCCTGCCCGGTATTGAGGGCAGTCGGTTGTATCGACCAAACTATGCTGGTGGTACTGACAAGTTATGGGAGCCAAACATCGACAGTGACGTAAAAGACTTATACATGAATTCAGACGGCACGAGTACACGTCTTGATGTATATACAAAAGAAGGGGACGTTATAAACGAATTGCCAGATGGAGAAAATATATACAAATCATTCATTGAGAAAATAAATGATTTGAAAACGAACGGCACCATTGCCGACTGGGAGCCCATTGCTTACGACTGGCGACTTTCACTTGATGACATTCTTACCTATGGCAACGATGTGCAAGGTAGGATTTATTACTCGGGAGATTTGCGCTCCACCTCGACGCCGTACATTATCCAAGAGCTCAGGAATCTCGCTGCCACCTCGAAGACAGGAAAGGTTACCATAGTTGCGCATTCTAACGGGGGTCTTCTTGCGAAGCGGCTGACAGAACTTCTTGGTTCTGCTGAGTCAGCGGAGCTTATCGATAAAATGATTTTTGTTGCCGTGCCGCAGGCGGGAACCCCGACAGCTATTGCAGCTGGATTGCACGGCTACGAGCAGGATAACGTGCTCGGGCTTGTTACTTCTAAATCAACTGCGCGCACATTGGCGAGTGCTGCACCGATGGAATATCAATTATTGCCCTCAGCGCAGTATTTCACCTATATCGACGACCTTGTAGTCGCTTTCGACCCATCTCTAACGGATTGGATATCGCGGTATGGCAGTATCATTCACTCACAAGATCGTTTGTATCAATTTCTCACTGATACCTTTGGTAGAGTGGACCCAGAGACCGGTGATATAAATCAGCCGATACAGTTTAACAGCGCTCTCCTTTCTAGTGCGGAAACGCTTCACGCAAGTCTCGATACTTGGACACCGCCGACTGGCGTACAGCTTACACAAATTGCCGGCTGGGGGGTGCCGAAGACAGTAGATGGCATTACGTACAGGGGAAAAGGTGCAGGAGTGACGCCAGAAGCAAACTTCACCATTGATGGTGATGGCACGGTCGTCGTTCCGAGTGCATTGTGGACGAGTACTACGACAGGAGCGACGAATTATTGGGTGGATTTAGCGGCGTGGAATCGTAGACTCACAAATACCATCGCGTTTGGTTTTTTTGACACGAGCCACAGAAATATTTTTGAAGTCCCAGATCTAGATCAACTTATCTCTGACCAAATTACAAACATCACAAAACCCCTTTCAGATTATAATTACCTCTCTATCGAAACTCCAACGGCATCAGGCAAGCGTCTTCGCTACTCCCTTCACTCTCCGCTAACTCTCAATCTCTACGATGTCGAAGGTCGTCACACTGGCATCTCGACGAGTACCGGGCAGGTTGAGGAACAAATTCCCGGCACCTACTATACAGAGTTCGGCGATGTAAAGTATCTTTTCTCAGACGCTTCTGCAAACGCAAACATAATCATGAACGGCTATGCTACAGGCACGTTTACCTTCAATGTTGATGAGTATAGTGGCAACACGCTCACGACGAGTACGACGTTTAAAGATATTCCGACCACGGCGAGCACTATCGTATCACTCGGTGTGCAGTCTGATATCTCGACACTTTCGTCGATGATGGTGGATGAAAATGGCGACGGCAAAAATGTTTTCACCATTACTCCAAAAATAGGTGAGACAGTGAATTATGAGCCGCCCGCGCCAGTGCCAGAGTCGCGTTCAGGCTCAGGAGGTGGTGGTGTCTACACTCCGGTTATTGCCGCAGTATCAGTAGCGACATCGACTGCGACGGATTCAACAAGCTCACCACAGGCGATAATAGTTCCAATCGCAACAACCACACCAGAAGTAGCTACCTCGACAGAAATCGCCCAAATAAAGAAGAAAGTATATGCGTCAATCGTCAAAGGGCAGAAGACAGTGTCGACGTCTAAACCTAAAGAAGCGAGTCTAAAAGCCTCGCAAACTGCCTCGGTATATGAAGTTTCTCAACAGTTAGGACTGAAGAAGCTTGCAGAGGCGGTTTATAATGGTTTGCATGGATTCTGGCTCGCGATCAAGAGTCTCTTCTAATAATTAATTTTATGATTAACAAAAAAACACTTTTGATTGGATCGGGGTTTATGCTCGGCACACTGTATCTTTTGCAATATTTAGTTGCCATTGAAGTAATTTCCTGTGGAAACGACCCACGTCTCGCATGTTACTTCTTCTTGCAACACCTTAGCGGATTTGCGCTGGGGTTAGTGCCCGTATTCGTTTTCTCTGGAGTGACTTATTTCATGAGAGAAAGCGTCTTCAGTACATGGCTGAAGTCGGTGTACGTCTATTTGCCCGTTTTGGCGTTAGTTGTGGTAGCAACATCTTCAAATAATGGCGGTTATATCTTCTCAAGTGATTTGTTCATCATGTTGATGATGATAATTCCGGTTTTCGCCATAGTCTCTCTTACCCTCATTATCTGGAAATGGTCCGCTCCTCGGCATGAAGATTCTGGGAAAATTCGATCCCGGGGTACATAAGCTCAGAAGGAGATTGAAGTAGAAATGATAACGAAAGTCATCCAGCTCATTCCGGCACTGTTTATCTTGGCGAGTATTAGTTTTCGCTATTTTAGTCTTTGGTGTATTGATTCCATCTCCTCTTGTCACGGATCTTGGATTAATCAGGAGTATCAATATTTCACGGGTCCGTTATATAGCTTCTCATTGTTCTTGTTGCCACTCGTTATCATTCTCATATTTGTTCCGCGGAACATTTTCAATACATGGCTGAAATTTACTGTGTGGATGATATTGCTCTCCATTCTCCACATTGCATTGACACCAGTAAGCTCAACTGGGTGGATGAATTTCTTTCCGTATTATCGAGATGACGCAGCTCGTTATACAAGCATAATCTTCTTGGTCGTCAGCCTCACCCTTATTCTTCCAAGGCTTATCCTGACAAAGATATATACATGGAGCAATCAAGATTTTACGCTGGAAGGACTGGAATCGCACCTGAAGTCATGGTACATACTTTTGTCTTCTGTTGGAGGGTTCGCGTGCACATTAGTATTTCTCGGTCTTGCTTTCACGATGAATTCGCTCATGTGGCTCGGGACGATTTCGACTCTTGTTGCTGCGACATTCATATTCAATACATACGTTTCGTGGAATCTGTACACTGCTACTCAAGAAGAGAATATCGACGGCACGAATAAATTTCTTTGGAGGACTGGTCTTACTGGGTATGTTGGTCTTATTGGTATCATACTCTTTTTCGCGCTCTCGCTCTTCAGTGGGTTATTTTATTATCCGGAAGTGCTTATTTATACAGTACTCGCGTGTGTCATTATCGGACCCCTTGCTCTTTTTGTACGAGCGATACGAGTTTTTTCAATAAAAAATATTACAGACGAATCATGGAAATTGACGCTCGTATCACTCATTCTTGCATCGAGTATGGTAGCGCTCATTCTTGTTTGGTTTTTACCATGAATATGAATTGATATTACACGGCTTGCCGGCGGTGTATTCGCCGCTACCAGCCTCATCTTCGTCATCTGGCGCGCCCTGCGTAGTTCTAGAACGGAGTAGGGAAATCCATCGCCGCTCGCCGCACTATGTAGGACATCCGATGTCCTACATAGTGCTGCCCGGTGCAGACTGGGATTTTCCCCATTATTTTAGGTATACTAATAGCAGGTTTTCCGCATCATTTATCACCTATCTATTTGACGAATATGCCTACATGTATCAAGAGTTTCGCGGTCGCATCGGTCGTTCTCCTCGCAACGCTCGTTCTCGTGCCTGCCACAAGCTTTGCGGCGGAGCTCCGGGGAGGAAATCAGGTCACGGTCGGAAGCTCGGAAGTAATCGCGAACGACCTCTATGTCGCCAGCGACTCCATCACGAGCGGCGGAACGATACAGGGAGACCTCTCCGCTGCGGGCGGCAACATCCTCGTGACCGGGCCGGTGAGCCAGAGCGTCACGGCAGCCGGAGGGACCATTACCATTCTCGGTACGGTCGGTAACGCTATCCGTGCCATGGGCGGGAACATAACGATCGGGAGTACGGTGCATAGCGACGTGGTAGCAGCGGGCGGGCAGATACAGATCATGGGAGGCCAGGTAGGGCGAGATGTCGTTGCTGCGGCAGGTACGCTCCGTATCGATTCACCGGTCATGGGTAATGTGCGTTTTGCGGGCGGTGAACTCTACATAAACGCTCCTATTTCGGGCAACGTCGAAGCTGATGCCCAGAAAGTGACGCTCGGGAGCGCTGCCGTGATCTCCGGCGACTTCACGTACAAGGCAGCGCAGTCGGTCGTCATGGCGACCGGCGCACAGGTGAAAGGCACCGTGAACTATACGCCGAGAGTTGCTGCTCCAGCGAAAGGCGTTACGAAAGAAGGGCTCCTCGCGTTCTTCACGCTTATGGTCCTCGTGAAGTTCCTGATGCTCCTCGTGGGCGCGCTCGCGCTCGGGCTCATATTCCGGCGCTATAGCACCGAGCTCGTGAACGGCGCTTTCGCCGAGCCTCTCGCTGAATTGGGCAGGGGGCTCGTCACGTTCATCGTGCTTCCGGTAGCATCGGTCATTCTCCTCATAACGGTGGTGGGGGTACCGTTCGGCATCATCGGTCTCATCGGTTTCGCGGGAGCACTCATCATGAGCGCGCTCATCGCACCGATACTCTTGGGCAGCCTGCTCTACAGGTGGAAAGTGAAGGGTGACGCATACGAAGTGTCAGGAAAGACGATCGTGCTTGGCGTCGTGGTCAGCTTCATCCTCGGATTCATACCTCTCGTCGGATGGGTAATGCGGTTCGGATTCTTGCTGCTCGTGCTCGGCATGGCGGTGAAGATGAAGTGGAGCATCATGAAGGAATGGCGGTAGCCTAAATTAGTCCAGGCGATGTCCTCGTTTGGGCGAGGTAGAATATAACGTATGAGACGAGGCTTTGAACATGCGGGGAATGCGGAGCGGGGAGCCGAGCTACTCGGGGTGCCGATCGAGACGCCGGAGGTGCAGGCGGCGCTTATGCTCTACGCCTATCGCCAGGCGCATCATCAGTCAGGTATCGATACCGCTCACTGGGAACAGAATGATGAAGCGACACAATCCGCAGCAGTGAACGAGTGGGTGAAAGACCCAAACAGCAAGGACACGCTCGCGGCGGCCTTCCGCGCCTATGCGCGCACGCATCCGCACAAACGTATCAACATCGAAGACGACGAAGAACTCGGGGAGCTCCTCGCCGCAGTTGCGCATTGAGGAAGTTAGGACATCCGGTGTCCTAACTTTTTTATTTGACCCCCAGAAAGCTTGAGAGTAGTGTTGCGACAGGACGGGACTTTCCCCGAATAGGAGAATCGCGATGGACATTCCGAGAGACAAGAATTACCCAGCTGATGCCGTGCAGTGCGATAACTGCGGCGGGTGGGGGTGCTCGACTTGTGGTGACAAAGGATGGCTCCCTCATGAGCATCCGGAAGGTAGACGATGCTTTAGAGAGGGGTGCAATAATCCTATTCCACCTTCGCAAATGGCAGTGTACTGCTCCAATGCATGCGTCCTTGCAGACGCATAATGACCGCCACCAACAGAACCGTTGGGAGGCGGTTCACTATTTCATAACAGGTTCGAATGTCTAATTTACAAGGTCGAACCTTGTTTTTTGCAACTGATATACTTGAAATATGAAGAACTATGCACTGATCATCGGCGTACTCGCGCTCGTCGTTGGTGGCGGGTCGTGGGCGATATACACGCGAGTAGCGCAAGCGCCGGGAGGCGGGAAGGCATGCACGATGGAAGCGAAGCTCTGTCCCGACGGCTCCGCCGTCGGGAGGACCGGCCCTAACTGCGAATTTGCGGAATGTCCTTCGGGCGGCTCGATTTCTCTTGAAGCACGAATAGGGCAGGAGGTCAGCGGGCTCGACGTGAGCATCATGCCGCTCGCCGTGCTTCAAGACAGCAGGTGCCCGATAGATGTGCAGTGTATCCAGGCAGGGACCGTCAAGATGCGGGCGCGCCTCACAAGCGGCTTGGGTACTGCGACGCAGGAATTCACGATAGGTCAGCCGATAACGACGGAAGCGGAGACCGTCACTCTGACGGATGTTTCGCCACAACCAACGGCGGGAATAAAAATAAAAGACAGCGAATACGTATTCCGATTTGAAGTCGCGAAGCGTATCGACAACACTGTGCCGTCCGGTTCCGGCGTACGCGGGACGGTCTCGCTCGGACCGACGTGCCCGGTAATGCGAGATCCGCCCGACCCGCAATGCGCCGATAGAGGATACGCGACGACGATAGTCGTGCGACGCACCGGCTCGACGTCTACATTTGCAACAGGGAAGTCAGATGCGAGCGGCGCATTTACATTCTCACTCCCGCCCGGCTCCTACACGCTTTCTGCGGGAAGCGGTACGATGCTCCCGCGTTGCAGCCCGGTGGAAGTTACCGTCAGCTCGACAGAATACGTCACGACCACCATCTCTTGTGACACGGGCATACGATGAAATCCCTCACGGTAAAATAATTTACAAGGTCGAACCTTGTAAGACGTGTATACTGCCGGAATATGATTGATCCAAAAAAGGTAGATATAAATGAGTTGCCGAAGAAGCTGTGTGACGGGGCAATCGGCGGATTCAATAAAGAGATTTTCTCTTTCGCGCTCACCTCGGGGAACAGTCTCGATTCATTTGCCGCGACGCCGCAGGTCATGAAGAGCATCGCGGTCTGGATACATGGACAGGTGCAGAACTACGAGGAACAGTTCGGAGTAATCGACGTGGCTCCACCGCAGATACAGAGCCCCATCCAAGCGGCAGATCTCGGGAAGAAATAGCGGCGCTCCGTCTGGTATGATGCGTAGATGAAATTGAAGCCTCTCGAAGCGCACCATCGCTCGATCGCGAAATCGATCAGCTATCGCGTGCTTAGCCTTAGTGTCGATTCAGCAGTCGCGTATTTCTTCACGCGCGATGTAGCTCTCTCTGCCGGAATCGTCGCCATGGTGAACACCTATAGCACCATCCTCTATTACTTTCACGAACGTGCCTGGGCCCACATCCACTGGGGCCACCGGCCGAAATAATCTTTTGAGGTACAAGGTTGAACTTTGTCGCCAGTGCAGGGGAGGGCTTGCTAAAGTGTAATTTTATGCCACACTGACCCCGGAAGTCTGTTCTAGGGAATATCGTGGCACCTCTTTCACTCGTCGCTTCACTTTGGAGTACAAATCATGACAGATATAGCAGGCATAGGCGCGGTAGGCGGCATGGTGGGACTAGCGGCAGCGGTAGCTCCGGCAACCGGGGCCGTACCATCCAGTGGTTCACCCTCAATCCCCGGTGTAAGCACGAGCGGGGGAAGTACGGCTGTAACTGATGCCTTCGGCGTCCCTTTCAACGGGAATGTCAGTTCTCTGAAGGCATTGGAGTTTGCCCAACAGCTAATGAAGCTGTTGACCGACATAACGAATTCCACCAATACCTCCAATTCCTTGAGCAAGGATATGAAGGACATGATCGCCGAAACGCTTCTGGAGTTGCTTAACCCGAAGAATGCCGACTCCCTGGCCAAAGCGATCGAGAAGGCGAAGGAAGAAATCCTGGCTCTTAGCACGGTTGCCTTCGCGAACAGCGCAGTACCACCGTCCGCTGATTCAAGCTCGGCCGTCGCTTTCTACGGCATCACGGCGACAGTTACGAGTGTGGCGGCCGTTGTTCCGACGGTTGGTGCACTCATCAACGTCTCGGTGTGACAGCATGGCAACGACCGACAAGATAGGAGGTCTGCTGGGGGCAGCTGCAGTCCAAGGAGTCGGTAAGCTACCCGGGGGTCCGTCCACCGCCACCGATGCCAACAATGACCGCACTCTTCTCAAGAGTGCGACGAAAAGGGAAAGAAAGGTTCCCGATTCTGATTTCGAATCAGTTATGCAGAACCTTCTGCACAATCCGAATGACCCTGCCAAGTGAGCGATCATGTAGCAGAAAGCCCGCCGGCAACGGCGGGCTTTTTTATAGAGAAAAGTTATGCACCGAACCTCATTGCGCCTGCCGGGACAGGGGTATCATTAAGATATTAGCCGAATAACATCATCGTCATGAACCATCACATCGATCCTAGGAGGGCTGGGTATGCTTCTGGAGCGTTTGTCGGCGGCTGTCATCTTGTATGGTCTCTTCTTGTCGCGCTCGGATGGGCGCAGGCGCTTATCGACTTCATTCTGTGGATGCACATGGTCACTCTGCCGTATGTTGTGAAGGCATTCGATCTCACCGCAGCGACGACGCTCGTCATCGTGACCGCGATCGCGGGTTACATCTTCGGAAATGTCTTCGCGGGCATCTGGAACCGGATGCATCGCGAATAGCGGGTTGCTCAAAAGACAGGTGCGAACATATCCCTCACCGGCGGGCGAAGCTCGCTCATATTAAGACATGGACACTACCTACGAAAAAAAATTACTCGGCATCCAATCATTCGCTTTACTGTGCGGAACTATCTTTGCTTGGTCAAAACTGATACCGCAATTCAATCATTTTCAATCGCTCTACGGAACACTCTTCCGGTTCAGCGACTGTACCGTCCCGAATCCGCTTTTGACCGCATGCTTTTATGGGTCAATGGCTTTCCTTGGTGCGTTATTTTGGTCGCTCAGCGTGTATAAAAATCCAGGGCTTGTGAGCGAGCGCCGACTACGGAATTTTCTTTTGTTCTGCGTCATTTTCGCCGCTTCAGTGGTTTTGTACGAGGCGGCGCAGTATTACAAGATATTCGCGACCAACGCAGTATCGGTGAGCTGTTCCCCTGGCGTATCTCCTCTCAGGACCCCCTGTTTTTTCGGCATGCTTTTTTTCATCGCTGCGTTCATCACGTCCATCTTCGCGACTCGCCGCTTCGAGTCCGTCGCAGCAGTACGCGTCTGACATCTGGTAGAGTGTGAGGCATGACCCAGGGAGAGGCACTCACCATCTTGAAGACCGGTGCGAATGTATATCTCACCGGCGAGCCGGGGAGTGGTAAGACGCATACCATCAACGCGTTCGTCGAGTGGCTCCGCGCTTCCGGTATCGAGCCGTCAGTGACCGCCGCGACCGGCATCGCGGCGACGCATGTCGGCGGTATGACACTGCACTCGTGGA
>Ga0172379_10003960_pt1 | contig 22684 bp, 22 predicted proteins | sample GrowelOW334metaG_FD_119756 | JGI IMG/M metagenome (GOLD analysis project Ga0172379, IMG submission 119756) | Groundwater microbial communities from an aquifer near a municipal landfill in Southern Ontario, Canada - Groundwater well OW334 metaG | ecosystem: Environmental > Aquatic > Deep... | reverse complement strand
TTCTTCCGAGAATGTCATTAATTCAATCAAAGACAGGATTCATAAAACATTCAACTTCGGCAAAATTGAGTTCCATTCTTTCTCAATACTTTCCTATGTCGTTCTTCGCGATATTTTTGTTGAAGAAAATGATTTTCTTTTTTTGGACATAAGCGGAGAGCAGTCGGAAATTTTAATTATTAAAAAAGACATTGTCGTTGACACCATTTCTTTTCCGCTCGGAAGAAATTTTTTAATAAGAAAAGTCTCGGACGCTTTGGGGAACGCTCCGCCAAACGTGGCTCTTTCTTCCTTGAATTTATATTTTGAAAATAAATGCGAGCCGAAAATTTCCGAAAAAATCAAAAAGGCGCTTGAAGAAGCCAAAAAAGACTGGCTGGATCTTTTTTATGACGCTCTGACAAATTTTTCTGAAGAAATTTTCATTCCAAGAACGGTTTTTATGGCAGTGGATGACGACAGTTCTCTGGCTTTTTCAGAATTTGTCAAAGAAGGAGATTTCAGCAAGTTTACACTGACGCCGGAACCTTTCAATCTTACCCTTCTCAATCACCAAAAGATTGAAAACTTGTGCACTTTCGGACAGAAGGTTGAAAGCGATTCTTTTATTGCCATTGAGAGCATATTTTTTAATAATATTTCGAAGACGAACTAAGAGCTCGTTTATAATTCGGCGGTTAGATTCTAAAAGGGCTTTAAACTGGAGTTATGAACATGCGCAGCATAAAAGTATTTGTGGTATAATTATGGTCAAATATGGTTAAAAACATTCTACAAGATGTTGTTCCTCCTGCAAAAAGGACAATAAGAAACATACCTCTTCCGGAGGAAAAACAGCGCATGTCGGAATTTTTGCCTGCAGACGAAGTCAGATATGAAAAGGACAGAAATGAAGATTTTGATATAAATTCGCCTATGGATAAACAGCCAAACAAATTATCAAAATGGGGAATATGGTTTATTGTTTTGATATGTCTGGCCGTTCTCGTCACTTCCTTTTTGTGGGTTTTTTCCGGCACAGTGGTTGAAATTACTTTGAAGAAATTGCCGATTAATGTTGATGTTGAAATTGCCGCAAAACACACGCCGGGAAGCGGGGAAATTTCTTACATTTCCTTGCCTGTAGTAAAAACTGGGGAAGTGTCTGTTCCTGCCGATGGAGAGCGTAAAACCGACAAAAAAGCTTCAGGCACCATTATAATCTATAACAATTATTCAAGCGCCACTCAGCGGCTGATAAAAAATACAAGATTTGAAACTGGCACCGGTCTTATTTATCGAATTCAAGAATCTATTGTCGTCCCGGGCAAAAAAACAGTGGATGGTAAAGTTGTTCCGGGAAGCATTGAAGCGGACGTGCTGGCGGACGGATCAGGAACCGATTACAATATCGGCTTGTCAGATTTTACAATCCCGGGTTTTAAAGATAATTCGGGTAAATTTGCCGGTTTTTATGCCAGGTCAAAAACATCAATGACTGGAGGATTTTCAGGTATAGCCAAGTATGCTTCCGAAGAAAAAATAAATGCCGCCAGATCAGCACTCCGAGCCGACTTGGAAAAAGAACTTCTTGCAGAAGCAAAAAGCCAGGCGCCGGAAAATTCCGTCTTGTATGACAATGCTCATAAAATGGACTTCCAGTCTCTTCCTGATACGACCGGTACTGACGGGGTTGTAATTCAAGAAAAAGCGACCTTTAACGGCTACTTGTTTAATAAGGATGTTTTGTTCAAATACCTCGCCGAGCAATATGTGGACAAATATGACGGCAATTCAGTAAACATTCCGGAACTCCAAGATTTAACCTTCGATCTTCGAACAAGAGTGGAAAAAACTCCATCAAATGACCCAGTCGTTTTGTTCGGTTTAAAAGGAAAAGCAACTATCATTTGGCAGTTTGATCAAGACAAATTGGTCGTTGACTTGGGAGGCCAGCCCAAAACAGATCTGGATAAAATACTTAAAAAATATCCTGGAATTGTCAAAGCTAGGGCTATAATCAGGCCTTTTTGGAAGAATGACTTTCCGACCGGTTCCATTAAAATCGTCATTGAACCTGATACTGCCGCAGTATCTTCAGTGAATACTTCGGTATCTGCAACATCAACAAATTCAAACTAATTCCAACAAATATATTATAAAATGCACTTTGGCGCTTGACTAAACGAGTGCCAATTTGCTATTATTCGTTTTATCGCTTTGATGATAGAAAAGCAAAATGATAAAAAGTCAGGTGTTCTCGGTATGGTAACCGAGGCTTTGCCTAATACTTTATTTCGTGTAAAGCTTGAAAATCAAGAAGAAGAGATGCTTGCTTATCTGGCCGGCAAAATGAGGATGAATAGAATCCGGGTTTTGGTAGGCGATAAAGTGTTCGTTGAACTCGATCCTTACGGCGGGAAGGGTAGAATTACCAAAAGGCTTTAGTGGGGTTTAAGATGGATAACTGAACCGTTCGGAAAAAAGGCGGTAGTGATTTTTTTTGTATCAAAATCGGTTTTTTTAAATATTGAATATTATGAGAGTCAAAGCTTCTGTCAAAAAAATATGCGATAAATGTAAAGTTATCCGAAGAAAAGGGTATCTTTATGTTATTTGCAAAGGCAATCCGAGACACAAGCAGAGGCAAGGGTAGTAGAAAATTAATGAACGAGCAGAGCGAGAGAATATAATTTTCATTACCCAGCACTAATTTCACCGAAATCAACGAAATTAGTAATTGGTAAAAGTAATTTATAAATATCATAAAGTAAATAAATTTAAGTTCAATAAAATTAGTGCTGGGTGGCGATTCCCGCCCGACTGAACGATTCAGTCGTTCGGGCGGGTTGTAAAGCCTGCCCTGTCACTAATTTTACAGAACAGAAGCTGTTCATAAAGGTAAACTTATTAAATTACAAAATGTTAGTTAATTAGGAAGCGTTAGTTCAGTGAAATTAGTGACAGGGTAAACTACACTCACTAACAAAATCAGCCATGAGATTACTAGGTATCACAATTCCAGAAACAAAAAGAATCGAGATTGGCATGGCCATACTTTACGGTGTTGGCCGGCCTCTTGCTCAAAAAATTTTGAAAGAAGCCAAAGTTGATGGCAGCAAAAAACCGAAAGATTTGACTCCGGATGAAGAAAACGCCATCAGAAAAGTTATTGAAAAGATAAAACTTGAGGGAGATTTAAAACGCGAAGTGGCCGGCAATATCAAGAGACTTAAAGATATCAAGGCTTACAGAGGAGTCAGACACATGAGGTCTTTGCCTTCAAGAGGCCAAAGGACAAAAACAAATTCAAGAACCAGAAGAGGAAACACCAGAAAGACAATGGGAACGGGAAGAAAGATAGCGGATAAAAAATAACTAACAACCAATAACTAACAACCAACAACAAAACCAAAGAACTAACAACTTACCACCAACAACTAACAACAAGAAAAAATAAAAACAAAATTCAGTTCCTCTCCGTATTTTCTGGTTGTAAGTTGTCAGTTGTGGGTTGTAAGTTCTATTTATAGCCATGGGTAAAATAAAAATAGCAAAAACTGAAAATGCGCCTGTTTCTGATGCGAAGGCCGGCGATAAAGCCGCTGTGGTTAAATCTACCAAAAAAAAGGTGGAGTCCGGTCTTTTATATGTTGAATCTACATACAATAATACCAAGCTGGTTTTGACAGACTTGAAAGGCAATGCGCTTTGTTGGAGTTCAAGCGGTTCACTCGGATTCAAGGGTGCGAAAAAAGGCACGCCTTTTGCCGCCGCTAAAGTTGGCGAAACATTGGCGTTGAAAGCTCAAAATCTTGGACTTAAGGAAGTGTCGGTTGTCGTCAGGGGCGTTGGTTCCGGAAGAGAATCTTCAATAAGAAGCTTTGTTTCCAAAGGAATTAACTTGAAAGGAATTAAAGACGCTACCCCGGTTCCATTTAACGGTCCAAAACCAAAGAAACCGAGAAGAGTTTAGAAAAATAATGAGCTTGCCCCGTTATCAATTTTACAGAATCAACATTAAAAATTTAGCAAAAGCGTTGTGAGAACAATTTTATTAAATGATTACTCGTAAGTTCGGTGAAATTGGTAACGGGGCAAGCGAATATATTTTTCTTAACCCAGCACTAATTTCACCGAAATTAATAAAATTAGTAACGGGAAAAATTAACCTATAAATATCACAAAGTAAATAAATTTAAATTCGACGAAATTAGTGCTGGGTGGCGATTTTGTAACATTTCACCCTCACTCGCTTCGCTCGTTCGGTTCAATTAACAAAATCAGCCATGATCAACCGTCCAAAATACAAAATAGCACGAAGATTGGGAGCAGGAATTTTTGACAAAACTCAATCCCAAAAATTCTCTCTTTCTGAAGCTAAGAGAAAAGTTGAAAGAAGGCCGCGAGCCGGCAGTGAATTCGGCGCGCAACTTTTGGAAAAGCAAAAAGCTAGATATTTTTACGGTATAAACGAAAGGCAATTCGCCAAATATGTTAAAGAAGCCATAAATTCAAAAGGATCGTCTGCCGATGAAAATCTTTTTGTGCGTTTGGAAACCAGGCTGGACAATGCCGTTTACAGAATCGGATTGGCAAAAACCAGACAAGCGGCAAGACAGATGGTTTCTCACGGTCATATCTTAGTCAATGGCAAAAAAACCACAATTCCTTCTTTTAATGTCTCGCCTAAAGATAAAATTGGCGTTAGAATCGGCAGTTTGAAAAGCAAATTGTTTACAAATTTGAAAGAGGAAATAAAAGATCGCGCAGCCGCTCCGTCTTGGCTCAAATTTGATATTGAAAAAATGGCCGGTGATGTTCAAGGAACTCCAAAAATGGTCAAATCAGAATTGATTTATGATATCTCGGCAATTTTGGAATTTTATCGAAGATAAGCCAAGAACCTATCCACGATTTAACCGCCAAATTATGAAAAAAAACAAAATCTTGCTTGCTAAAACATTAAAATTTCGGCTACAAACCACTCATCGCTCATCAGGAGAGGAAACTATCCTTCCTCGCACTTCGCGGTTTTCGCTCGAAATTTTAAAGTTTTATCTATCCCACAAGGGGACTTCTATTTTTATAAATAAAAATAAGTCGAGCATTAAATCGTGGATAGGTTCTAAGCAGAAATTTCTAATTACTCCTCCTTCGCTCGAAACGAGCTTCGGAAGGACAAGTAATTACTAAAACTGGAAATCTTGCCAATTATTTTAATATAGTGTATAGTGTAAACTCAATTTAAGTTCCCCAAAAGGTCTATTAATAACTTAAACTTTTAGAACTCATCTCAATAATAACCGCTAAAGTAAACAAAATAAAGGAGCTTGTTTGCCCTAAGTCCCACCCAGCACTAATTTTGAATGATAGAAATTTCTATAATCCAAAATTAGTGCTGGGTTCGCTCGAAATTTGAGCCTTATGGCTAAACATTATTATTGAGATGAGTTCTAGCAAAAAAAATGTCAGAATATAACATCGTTTTGCCTTCAAAGCCGAAAATCATAAGCGAAGAAGGCTTTAAAGGAGTCTATGAAATCGACGGCTTGTATCCGGGATACGGACACACCCTTGGAAATTCTCTTAGAAGGATTATTTTGTCGTCTTTGCCTGGCGCGGCAATCACCTCGGTTAAAATTGCCGGTGTTGAACATGAATTTTCAACCATAAACGGCGTCAAAGAAGATGTAATCAACATCATTCTAAATTTGAAAAAAGTCAGAATTCAGATGCTTACAGATGAACCGCAAGTTTTGGAATTGAAATCAAAAGGAATCAAATCGGTAACGGCCGGCGATATAAAATTTCCCGGACAAGTCAGGATTATGAATCCCGAACTTCATATTGCTGAAATTACCGATAAAAATGCCGACTTTAACATTGAAATGACTGTGGAAAAAGGCATCGGCTATGTGTCTAAAGAAGTCTTGCACAGAGATCGCGTTGAAATAGGAAGAATCACTCTTGATTCCATTTTTACTCCGATCAGAAGAGTCAATTATGAAGTTGAAAATATGCGCGTTGGCAACAGAACCGATTTTAATCGCGTAAAATTTTTCATTGAAACTGATGGAATCATAACGCCCCGAGAAGCTCTTGAAAAATCCATTGAAATAATGATTACACAACTCAAGGCCATTATCGGATTCAAAGAAGAAGAAAAACCGGAAGAGAAAAAACAGGAAGCGACAAAAGTTTCCGAAGAAGCAAAATCCAAGAAAGAAATTGATCCGGAGTTTTTGAAAACAAGGATTGAAACGCTGGAATTTTCTCCAAGAACCGCAAACGCTTTGGCAAATGCAAACATCAGAACTGTTGGCGGATTGGTCAGGAAGAAAGAAGAAGACATTTTGGACATTGACGGACTTGGCACCAAAGGAGTTCAGGAAATTAAGAAAATTTTGGCAGGATTGGGAGTAACATTGAAATAAAATAACGAGCTTGCCCCGTTACCAATTTTACAGAATCAACATAAAATTTAATAAAAATGTTGTGAGAATAATTTTATTAAACGATTACTCGTAAGTTCGGTGAAATTGGTAACGGGGCGAGCGAGTATAATTTATTCAACCCAGCACTAATTTTGCCCAAGGGTGCCGGGAGAAAGTATTAGTTTAATATCTAACACGAAATTGAAAATAAAAATTTGTCCATTCTTTAATAAAATGGTAACTTGTATGGACAAATTTTTGGAATAATCGAATAGCAAAATTAGTGCTGGGTGGCGATTTTGTAACATTTCACCTTCACTCGCTTCGCTCGTTCGGTTCAATTAACAAAATCAGCCATGCGACACAACAAATCAATCAGAAAATTCGGAAGGGAAGCTGGACAGAGAAATGCTCTGATTCGCTCTTTGGCTGTGTCTTTTTTCTCCAAAGAAAAAATAAAAACAACCGAAGCCAAAGCGAAGGAACTAAGACCGTTTGTTGAAAAAATTGTCACCAAATCAAAAGAAAAAACTTTGGCCAGAGAAAGATTGGTAATGTCCAATCTGGGAAGTTGGACGACGGTAAGAAAGCTTTTTGATAAAATCGGACCGAAATACAAAGAAAGAGCGGGAGGATATACCAGAATTACAAAATTACCACGAAGGTTGAGCGACGGGAGCAAAATGGCGATAATTGAATTAATTTAGAAAAATAACGAACGAAGTGAGTATATTTTTCTTAACCCAGCACTAATTTTGCCGGACAGTGCGGGAGAAAATATCAATTTAACATTTAACACGAAATTGAAAATAAAAATTTGTCCATTCTTTAATAAAATGATAACTTGTATGGACAAATTTTTGAAATAATTGTTTAGCAAAATTAGTGCTGGGTGGCGATTTTCTAAAGCTCGCCCGGCCTCGCTAAGAAAATCAGCCATGGAAAATATTACTATTGATGCAACAAATAAAAAGTTAGGAAGAGTAGCCACGGAAGCGGCTTCTATTCTTATGGGCAAAAACAAACCTTCTTTCGCTAAAAATATAGTTGCGGAAGTCAAGGTTACCATCACAAACGCTTCAAAAGCGGATATCAGGGATAAAAAAATGATTGGCAAAGAATATCAGTTTTATTCAGGTTACCCGGGAGGCCAAAAAACTCTTTCAATGAAGCAGCTCTCAATCAGAAAAGGCTACGGAGAACTTTTTAAAATTGCCATCAAAGGAATGATTCCAAGAAACAAATTGAGATCGGAAGTTATGAAAAATTTGGTTATTACGGAATAAAAATTTTAATATGGATACTGAAACAAAAAAAATAAAAGCGGTAAAAACGAAAGCTTCAAGCGACGTTAGCGAGCGCTATATTGAAGCCATCGGCCGAAGAAAAACGGCCAATGCCAGGGTTAGAATCACCCCTTCCGCTAAGAATTCACTGACTGTAAATGATCAGGATGTTGACGCATATTTTAAAACTGATGAAGGCAAGAGGATTGCCATTGAAGCAATTACAAAAACCAAGCTTCCGATAAAGTTTAAAATAACAGCGCTTGTAAAAGGCGGAGGATCAAACGCTCAAGCTGAAGCCCTTAGACACGGCATTGCCAGAGCCTTGATTGAACACGATATTGAACTTCGCAAAAAATTGAAAAAAGCCGGATTCTTGAAAAGAGATCCGAGAATGAAAGAAAGAAGAAAGTTCGGTTTGAAGAAGGCAAGGAAGGCGCCACAGTGGAGCAAGCGCTAAGAGCGCAGAATTACGAAGTAAGAATTATTCACCCTGTGAAAAATTTTGTCTAACAAAATTAAAATTTCTTAATTTTATTTCACAGGGTAAAAAACCGCCGTTTGGCCTTCGGCCAAACGGCGGATGTTTTTTGTGGAAATCCTCAAAAGCCACCGATCTCAATACTCATATTGCAAATTTCATACGGCACCATAATGCCGCTGAACTCCTTGATCAATTCCGCCACCTTAGTTTCAAGTTCTTGACGTTTATGCTCCATAATCCACCAGAGGAGGTAAGGACCTTCGCCTCGCGGACCTTGTGCGATCAATACTAACGCTGAGGGCATTGTTTGCCCTGTTTCTATGTGTTCGCGATAATGAACTATGGAAAGGCAATCAAGCATGCGCCTATCGCCGGTCCATATGTGAATTGGCGGGGCAGAATTAAGCCCGCTTCTCCATATCATTTGCAAATTAGTGCCAATAAGCTCGTGTGGTATTTCCATATTTTCTTTCAATTGCATTTCTCAAGGAACTATATTATTTTGCCTTTTTTCTAAAAATCTATAAAATATAACCATATATGGATCAAAATAATAACAAAGACGATAAAAAACAACCTAAGTCTGTCGAAGGCGATTTGAGTGATGATATCACTGTAGAAGCAGACGAAAATCTCGATGATAGCGTTGTTGCGGAAGAATCTCTCCAGGAAACGGTAAAAAAACTTCGCGAGAAGTTGAAAAAAGCTCAAACCGAAAAGCAAGAGTATCTTTTGGGCTGGCAGAAAGAACGCGCTGATTTCCAAAATTTTAAAAAGAAAATAAATGAAGAAATGTCCGAATTCAGAAAGTTTGCCGCCGAAGGATTTGTCGAGGAACTCTTGCCGGTTCTTCAAAGTTTTGAAATGGCTTTTTCAAACAAGGAAGCCTGGGAAAAAGCGGATAAAAATTGGCGAACAGGCATTGAGTATATTCATTCACAGCTTGTGAAAGTTTTGGAGGATCAGGGTGTGAAGGAAATCGCTCCTGTCGGTGAAAAATTTGATTCGTCAAAACACGAAATTGCTGAAATGATTCAGGTTGAAGACGAAAGCGACCATCATAAAATTATTGAAGTTGTCCAAAAAGGCTATTCGCTAAACGGCAAAATTCTTCGCGCACCGAAAGTAAAAATCGGCGAATTAAAAAAAACGCCAAGTAATTTATCATAGTTAATAGCTTTTGGTGAGAGAAAAATAAAAAAAATAGAAAATAACATTCCAACATTCTCAAGAATGTTGGAATGTTATTTTAAGAAAGATTTTTGAAAAAGAAATACCCCGCAACCTTACGGTTGCGGGGAGTGAAATTTAGGAGTAGCTTAACGCTAAACCTTTACAACTATCGGCTTAGGCCGTTCGCTGTGTTCTGTTTTCGATTCTTGTTGTTTCGGCAGAGCTGTGTGGTCGTCTATGTAAACACTTTCACAGACACTATCCATTTGTCGGCGAAGCTTTACCGATTCGCTTATTACCGACTTCATCATTGGTACAGATTGAAGTCCGACGAAGGATGTTAAGAATTCTGTTTGGAGGATCCCATGTTTCGGAAACAGTTTTAACAACAGACCGACTGTAACACACCGATAACTGTGCTTAATGGCTCCTCGGCCGTTTTCTGTCCGGGTTTGCTTTTGCAGTGTGGCCAAAACGGATGCCTCGGTATCACCATGTTTGTCGTAGTGCGCTAAAGAAACGCTTTCTTCTCCAAACAGACTTCTGTCAAGCTGATCGCGAAAGAATTCTTCCGTAGCTTGACCGATTAAGCCATCTTCCAAACTTGTTTTGGACGTTGGATACGGCTCAATTTTTGCCCGGTCGATTTCCCCTTTCCATAGTTTGCGAGCCAAGATTTCGTGCTTTCTGGCACGTTTATTTTCGCGTGCCGCGCGGACGAAACCAGCCATTTTACGAAACGATTTGCCTATTGTGGAGGCGCACCAACCGATGGCGTCGAGCAGAATCCGAAGAATTATTTCTAGTCCTGCGATAGAGTAAGGAATCAAACTCAACAGAGTTAGCAGAAGCCACCATGCATTTTCGGTTGGAACACCAACAAATACTCCAAATACACATGCAACAGCACCAGCACTTGACAAGTAACACAGCCGATCCCAAACGCAAGTAATTTTTAACCGGTCTTCAAACCAATTTATAAAAGAACTTTTGATTTTCATCCACAATCCTTTCTTTTGAAGGGTTCAGTTTTCTGATGAAAATTTAGCATAGCGATGCAATTTTGTCAAGCTTTTTTCCGCTTTCTTAAAATGCCAAAAAAACGGTATAATTAAGCGATAAAAAAGTAATTTCGCGAGTCGGCGAGCCAATTTTTATTCTGATAAATTTTCGCGGGGCTTGGCCGAGCAAGTTTCTTTCCATATGGATTTCACCGTCAAAACTGAAATATTTGAAGGACCTTTGGATTTATTATTATCGCTCATTGAAAAGCGGAAGCTTTTTATCAATGAAATTTCGCTGGCTAAAATCGCCGACGACTTTATCGCTTATGTCCGCAAAGTGGATCAATTTCCGATTGCCGACAGCGCCGAATTCATTTTAATCGCTTCCACTCTTGTTTTAATAAAATCAAAATCGCTTTTGCCGTCGCTCTCGCTTTCTGAAGAAGAAAAAGGCGACATTTCAAATCTTGAGGAGCGTTTGAAAATTTATAAAAGAATGAAGGAATTGTCTTTGCATATCAAAGAGCATTTTGGGAAACAAATAATTTTTGAATCCGAAGGCCGGAGAATTGAGCTGGTTTTTTCGCCGGATCAAAATATGACTAAAGAAAATTTCTGGCTTTCAATAAAAGAGGTTTTGAAAAATCTGCCAAAAAAAGAATTTTTGCCAAAAGTGGTTGTGGACAAAGTTGTCAGCTTGGAAAAAATGATTGAAAGCTTGACCGAGAGAATCAAATCAAGCATCAAAATGAGCTTTCGAGAATTTTCAAAAATGGGAAAAGAAAGCAAAGTCAATGTTATCGTAAGTTTTCTGGCAATGCTTGAATTGGTCAAACAGGGGATAGTCAATGTGGTGCAAGAGAACAAAAATACTGATATTATGATAGAAACTGTTGATATAAATACTCCAAGATATACTTAATAGTTTATAAGTTTTTAAGTTCATAAGTTCATAAGTTCATAAGTTTATAAGTTAATAAAAACTTTTAAACTTTAATTCTTTAACTTACCAACTTAAAAACTTATCAACTTACAAACTTACATATGGATTTAGACGCTAAAATAGAGTCAGTGTTGTTCTGGAAAGGCGAACCCACCAAAATCAAAAAGTTGGCTGAAATTTTTGGCGTATCCGAAGATGAGGCAATAGAAGCGGTCAAAAAACTTGAGCAGAATTTGGCCGGCCGGGGACTTCGGATTGTTGTTAAAGACGGGGAAGCGATGCTAGGCACGGCGCCGGAAGTTTCGGATATCATTGAAAAACTGACTAAAGAAGAATTGATAAAAGATTTGGGTAGAGCCGGTTTGGAAACTCTTTCAATAATTTTGTATCGCGGGCCGATTGCCAGAAAAGAAATTGATTACATAAGAGGAGTGAATTCAAATTTTATTTTGCGAAACTTGCTTATTCGCGGGCTTATAGAAAAAATTCAAAATAAAGAAGATCAAAGGAGTTTTCTTTACAAGCCGACCTTCGCGCTTCTACAGCATCTGGGCGTTTCCAAACTTGAAGATATGCCGGAATATGCCGGAGTCAGGCAAGAAATTGAGGAATTTAAATTGGCGAGCCAAGAGCTTGAGGAGGAAGATGCGGTGGCCAAAGCCATTGACGAACAGCCAGAAAAGACGGATAATACAATAACCTAGGATTTTAATATTTGATTCAGAATTCTCCCTTTACTAAAGGGAGCACTTGTTCTGACAAGGAGGGATTTTAAAATCCTCCGCCTTGATTACAAGGCACCCGCCCGAACGACTGCATAAGAATTCATTTGTTCAGTCGGGCGGGCCTCCTTTAGGAAAGGAGGAATAAGACATCAAACACTAAACTATACAATAAATGTAATGAATAATAACACAGCTAAAAGCTACCTAAAAAGCGAGAAATGGCAGTATGCTTTGGACACATTAACGATTTGTTTGGGTACGCTTGTTTTTCTGTTGTTTATAACTTCGGGCAATTCCATAGTCAATTTTGTATCAAATTTTGGAACAATCGCCAAAACGCCTATTAAGGAAGAAAAAATGGCAGTCCCATTTCCAAATGTTTCGCTTGAAGCCAAATCCGCTTATGTTTACGATGCCAAAACCGGCAAAGAAATTTTTGAATTAAACGGAGAAGCCCAACTGCCATTGGCGTCGCTCACAAAAATTATGACAGCCGTAACCGCGCTTTCAATTTTGCCGGATTACGCAGTGGTGAACATTGATAAAAATTTTTTGAAGGATGGGAAAGACGCGGAACTTTATGCCAATGAAAGCTGGAAATTTAAAGATTTGCTAAGTTTGACGCTGGTGGAATCTTCCAACGCCGGCGCGGGCGCGATAGCGGCTGTTGCCGGAGCTTTTGATACCGGGGATCAAAATTATGATTCCGGCTTGCAAAATTTTATAGATAAAATGAATGAAAAGGCAAAAGAAATCGGTTTAAATCAAACTTATTACACAAACGGCACCGGACTTGATACGAATGCGGAAATTTCCGGAGCTTACGGTTCGGCTAAAGATATGGCAAAGCTTATGAGCTACGCGGTTCAAAAATATCCCGATATTTTTGAAGCAACAAAGAAAGACGGATTGAAAGTTGATTCATTGAATAACATAAAACACGATGCCAAAAATACCAATCTTTTTGTAGATAAAATCCCGATGCTTCTCGGCTCAAAAACAGGATTGACTGATTTGGCCGGAGGAAATTTAGCGGTGGTGTTTGACGCTGGTTTTGACCATCCTGTAGGCGTGGTTGTTTTGGGATCCAGCGAGAAGGGAAGATTTGAGGACGTTGAAAAATTAGTCTGGAGTACCATTGAATACTTGAACCAAAATAATTAAAAATGCAAATATCAAAAATCAAAATGACAATGTAAAATTACAAAATTAAAAAACATTTTTAATTTTTATCTGTCATTTTTCATTTTGATTTTTCAATTTTGCATTAAGTCTTGTTTCTTCTCGTAATTTTTAACTCATATTTCGTAGTTTAATCCTTATGATAATAGACATAGTTAAAATCTTCATTCCCGCCACTGTCGCCTTCATCGTCGGCATCTTGCTGACGCCTTTTTGGACGAATTATCTGTACAAAAATGAAATGTGGAAAAAGAAGGCCGGCAAAACCACTTTTGACGGAAAAGAAGCGGAAATTTTTAATTCATTGCACAAAGAAAAGGAAGTTGGCACTCCAAAAATGGGCGGAGTGATAATTTGGTTGTCGGTTTTTTTGACAGTTATGGGTGTGTGGCTGACAGCTCAAATTTTTCCGGGCGACATTACAACCAAACTGGATTTTATGAGCCGAAATCAAACTTGGATTCCGCTTTTCACTTTGATTTTTGGCGCATTTGTGGGACTCTGCGATGACCTTATGGATATACGCGGGGTCAAGGATAATTTATCAGGCGGTCTTTCTTTTAAAAAAAGAATTTTGATTGTGGCTGCCATTTCGCTTGCTATCGCCTTTTGGTTTTATTTTAAATTGGACGTGGCCACTGTGGCCGTTCCTTTTTACGGGAATTTTTTCTTGGGCTGGATTTTCATTCCTTTTTTTGTCCTTGTGACTATTGCGGTTTATTCCGGAGGAATTATTGACGGCCTCGACGGCTTGGCCGGAGGAATTTTTGCCAGTATGTTCGCGGCGTATGCCGGAATTGCTTTTTACGAAAATCATATAAATCTTGCCGCGTTTTGCGGAGCAGTGCTCGGAGGCATTTTGGCTTTTCTTTGGTTCAATATTCCGCCGGCGCGCTTTTATATGTCCGAAACCGGAAGCATGGCTCTGACAATTACTTTATCCGTCGTGGCGTTTATGACAGATTCGCTTGGCGAAGGCGTTGGCGTTTTAGTTTTGCCGATTATTGCTCTTCCTTTGCTCGTGACGACTCTTTCGGTCATAATTCAGCTTTTATCAAAAAAATACAGGAATGGCAAAAAAGTTTTTCGAGTTGCTCCTTTACATCACCATTTTGAAGCCATTGGCTGGCCGGCTTACAAAGTAACAATGCGATATTGGATTTTGGGCATAATTTTTGCCTTGCTTGGGATGATTATTTCACTTGTTGGATAAAGGAGAAAAATAATTTTCAATTTTCAATTTACAATTTTCATTCAATGAATTAATTTTTAAATTTTCAAACTAAATCCTCTGTCTCGCGGACTCGACACCCGCCCGACTGAAACAGTCGTTTCGGGCGGGCCTCCTTTAAAAAAGGAGGAATTGAATCGGGGTCGGAATTCTCCCTTTATAAAGGGTGAGAAGTGAATGTCTTCACTTCTCAAGACTCATTTAGATTTTTTATGACCCCGCACAGCGGGGGAAATAAAAAATCAAATGAGTGGACAGCTTCTGTAAGAAGCACTAAGTTCTGATTTAGGAGGGATTTCCTTAATTTGAAAATTCCCCTGTATATTTTTGTGTTATAATTTAACGATGAAAAACAGGGTTGACAGGCCTTTTTTGATAATTGTCTTGATTCTTGTTTGTGCCGGTTTTTTTATTTTTACTTCGGCGTCGCTTGGACTTCTGGTTCGGGATGGCGCAAGCTTTACCGGCGTTGCTTTAAACCAATTTCTTTTCGGTATTGTTCTTGGGGGCTTCGCTTTGTTTGTGATGTCCAGAGTCAGTTATAAGACGCTTCGAAAATACGCTTTTCATATTTTTGTTTTATCGCTTGTTGTAACTATTCTGGTTTTTATTCCTCATATCGGTTTTTGGCATGGTGGAGCGAAAAGATGGATTGCTATCGGTTCTTATACTTTTCAACCGACTGAATTTTTGAAAATAGGTTTTATAATTTATTTTGCAGCTTGGCTGGCATCGGTCAAAGACAAAGTGGCAACTTACAAATTTGGTTTGCTCCCTCTTATAATTTTTTTGGCAATCGTGGGCGCGGTTGTTTTAAGCCAGCCTGATACCGATACTTTTATAATTATGGCTGTTTCCGCTATCGGAATGTTTATTGTTGCCGGCGGACGTTATCGGGATATCGGTTTGATTGGAGGTATACTTCTTATCGCCGTATCGCTTTTTGTAGCAACTCATCTTTATACTATTGATAGAGTCAAAACATTTCTTGATCCGGCGCGCGATCCTTTGAATTCCGGATATCAAATCCAGCAATCTTTGATAGCTGTCGGCTCGGGACAAATTTTTGGAAGAGGATTCGGCCAAAGCATCCAAAAATTCAATTATCTGCCGGAGCCGATCGGCGATTCAATTTTTGCCGTTGCCGCCGAAGAATTCGGATTTGTCGGCAGCAGTTTGCTCATAATTCTTTTCGTGCTTTTTGCTTTTCGCGCTTTGAAAATTGCTTCACGTGCGCCAGATATGTTCAGTGGACTTTTAATTGTCGGAATTGTTATACTGATAATCTCGCAGTCTTTTATGAATATCGGAGCAATGCTCGGCGTTTTACCGCTTTCCGGGTTGCCTTTGATTTTTATCAGCCACGGCGGCACGGCGCTTTTGTTTGCGCTCCTGGAAGTGGGGATTATTTTGAATATATCGAGATATCAAAAAAGTTTATAAGTTATTAAGTTTGTAAGTTTCGCTCGCTTGGGCTCGCTTTAAGTTTTAAAACTTACAAACTTATGAACTTACAAACTTAAAAACTAACATGAAAATACTTTTGACTGGCGGCGGGACTGGCGGACATTTTTATCCGGTCATAGCCGTTGCCGAAGAAATCAGAAAAATTTCCGCAAGCGAAAGAATGGTTGAACCCAAGCTTTATTTTATGTCGGATCAAAAATACGATCCGTCGCTCCTTTTGGACAACAATATTATTTTCAAAAAAATACCGGCCGGTAAAATGCGCCGATACTTTTCTTTTTTGAATTTTTTGGATATTTTTAAAACCATTGCCGGCATCATCAAGGCATTGTTTTTGATGTTTTTTATTATGCCTGATGTTGTTTTTGGCAAGGGCGGATATGCCAGCTTTCCGGCTCTCTTTGCCGCCAGGCTTTACGGTATTCCCGTGGTTATTCATGAATCTGACAGCGCGGCCGGCAGGCTCAACAGGTGGGCCGGCAAATTCGCCAAAAGAGTGGCCATTTCTTTTGCCGAAGCGGCGCCATATTTTCCGGCGGATAAAACCGCTTTTACCGGCAACCCGATAAGAAAAGAAATCACCGGCGTCGGCAGGGAAGAGGCTAGAAATTATTTAAAGTTGGAACAACAAACTCCGGTCATATTAATTATGGGCGGTTCGCAAGGATCAAAGATAATCAACGAAACTTTAATCAGCATTTTGCCGAAACTGGTGGAAAAATATCAGATTATCCATCAAGCCGGTGAAAACAATATTGAAGAAATTAAAAAATTGTCCGCTTCAGTTCTTAAAAATAATCTGATGGCTGGAAGATATCATCCATTTGATTATTTGAATAATGAAATAATAAGAATGGCGACTAGCGCTTCAGATGTTGTTGTTTCCAGAGCCGGCTCTTCAATCTTTGAAATCTCTTTTTGGGGTTTGCCGAGTATTTTGATTCCGATTGAAGACTCAAATGAAGATCATCAGCGAAAAAACGCATTCATTTATTCCGCTTCCGGCGCCGCGTTGGTCATTGAAGAAAAAAATTTAACCGGCAGCGTTTTGTTTTTTGATATTGAACGGCTTTTGAACGATAGATCTCTGCTTCAAAAAATGTCCGAAAGCGCACGAGCTTTCAGTAAACCGGACGCAGCCGGCAAAATTGCGAGAGAGGTGCTGAATTTGGCGTTAACGCACCAGAGATAGTATAAGGAATTAGTATAAGCCCCGTTAGAAGTCCAAAGCTTTGGACTTCTAACGGGGTAAATATAAGGAAGAAAGAAAAATAATAAATGAAAATTTAAAAAATATGGAAACAGAAAAATTTTACAAACAACATGCGGGCAAGGCGGTAGTGACCGATGAAAGATTTAAACTTATTATGGCTATTGCTCTTGACCCGACTGCTGATTACAAAAACGGCGTAATTAGATGTATAACGAGCCGTTCCGGAGAAATCGGCATCAAAGGAAATTTAGATAGGAGTGTTTTGCATTTTGTCAAAAAGAACCAAGCAGGAATATTTGAGATAGGGGAACAAATGTATATTAAAAATGGAAAAGACATCATAGACAACTTATTAAAAAACGGCGGCGATTTTATTGGTTTGGAAGATCCGGATATTTGGATTGATGAAAAAACGGGACGAAAGCATTTATATTTTACGATTCCAATTATTTTTCTAGACGATCACGAGAAAAATCAAATTTATTTGGGACACGCGGTTGGCAAGGATTTGAATAGTTTGGAAATGACCGAGCCAGTTCTTTCTCCAGTGAACGGAGAAGGGGCAAAGGAAGTTTCAATCGCGCCGGTAAATAAAAACGGGTTCCGTTTTAATCTTGTTGAGTCAAAAAATTGTATAGGAAAAACAAGTTATTCGGTTGTTAAAATCGCGGTTGCCGAGGATATGGGCAAGTCATGGAAATATGGAGAAACTGTTTTTCATCCAAAAGAACAAAAAATTCCATGGATCGGCGGACATGCTTCGCCCGGCCCGCTTTTGCCAAAGGATTTTATTGATGTCGGGGAAGGTAAAATGCTCGGTATAATGAATGGGCGCGAGGCTAATAAAAAAGTCGGCAATGAAATAATCTATGGAATTTTTTCTGTCGGCCTTTTTATTTACGATTATGAAAATGGAAAAATTGACTGGGTTTCACCCGAGCCTCTTATAAGAGACAGCGAAGCCAGAACAATCACTTTTGCCAGCCAATTCGTTCCAACCGAAAACGGCAAAGGAATTTTATACGCCCACGTGGACGATTCTTTTGTCAGAGCGTATACTCTTGAAGCGGATAAGATTAGAATACTATTACCGTGATTTTTGCGGTATTACTCCGTAATAAAAATACATATTTTTAATATAGGACTAATTCGCACGAATTAGTCCTATATGTTTGCAGAAAATAATAAAAAGAAATCCCTGCGATCATATTTCAGATCGCAGGGTAAATTTGGACATTGTTTTAAAATAGATGTTTCATTATCTTTTACCAACGTTCACCAGCCGCTTCTTTTTCTTCTTTTGTGCGCCAGTCAATGAAGAGACCGTTACCAACGTCACCAAAACTTGTACCGGAAGAATGCCTTTCTGGCAGCATCATATTGGTTACTGTCCAGAATTGTAATTCGGTATGATATACGATACGTAGCGCGTCACGCCACGAACTGCCTCTACACTGATCATAACGAACCACTTTCTGGCCATCAACTTCATGCTTTCGAATGATGTCTTCAAAGACAGAAGCTAATGTTGAGACGCTAACGTTCGGATACCCATACTCTTGGCGAGCAGCAGCCGCACGCAGGAAGACCCGAATCTTCTGTGGTGTGTCGAGCTTAGCGGCTACGAGTGGAAAATTCCTCTTAAACCAGTCTTCCAGCTTGGGATCCATCCACCGCGTCAAATCTTTCCTGTAAAACAGGATTAGATCGTCGCCGATGGGTTCGGAATCTTTTCGGCTCGCTTCCTTTAGGAGGGGTGCGAGTTCGTCCAGTTCCTCGACCGAATTGATCGAATCAAGGAATCTGATTGAAGCTCCCCAAGGGGCACCTTTCTTGCAGGCGGCTTCCAGTTCTTCTTTCCGTTGAGTAGATACCATAACTAGCTCCTTTCAAGGTTTTTGTTGTTTTTGTTTAGACCAACTGCGAAAAAGCAAAATGATGTTTTCTCGAAGTCGGTCTAAATCTATATTAAAGAACCTACTTTCAACTAACTAGTAGTTTAGCATATTACGTTACAAAAGTCAAGGAATTATTCAAGCTATCGCCTGAATAATTACAAAATGGAGAAAATATGGCTTAAAATATGGGTAGAAATTAAGTGGAAAATTAGAAGAAAATACAATAGAGAATTAAATAGAAAATATATTGAGAATTTATAGAAAATTATAACAATTAATTTCAATCAATTTTTGCGAGTTTATGAGCAAATTTTCCGTAAATATTCGTTTTTATATTTTTATGCTAGAATTTCTCCATGTCTAGCGAAAAAGTTGTAACCAGATTCGCGCCGTCGCCGACGGGCAATTTGCATATTGGGGGAGTCAGAACGGCGCTTTTTAATTATCTTTTTGCCAAGAAAAATGGCGGGCAGTTTTTGCTTCGCATTGAAGACACGGACAAAGAGCGTTCAACCAAAGCTTTTGAAAAAAATATTTTAGACGGCCTCAATCTTCTCGGTCTTAAATGGGACGGCGAAATCGTCAGACAATCGGAACGAACGGAAATTTATAAAAAATATCTGCAAAAGCTTTTAGACGAAGGCAAAATTTTTGTGTCCAAGGAAACCGAAGTCAAAGAAGGCGGAAGAGCTGAAGTTATTCGTTTTAAAAATCCAAACAAAAAAATAAAATTTGACGACATTATTCGCGGCGAAGTGGAATTTGATACGACCGAGCTTGGAGATTTTGTCATCGCAAAGTCCATGGATGAGCCGATTTTTCACTTTGCCAATGTTGTAGATGATTTTGAAATGGGCGTCAATCGCGTAATTCGCGGCGAGGACCATATTTCCAATACTCCCCGCCAAATACTAATAGGCGAGGCAATCGGCGCTCCAAGACTTATTTACGCTCATTTGCCGTTAATTCTGGCTCCGGATCGCTCCAAGCTCTCCAAGCGCCATGGCGCAGTGTCTTTGGTTGAATATATGGAAAACGGCTATTTGCCGGAAGCACTGATAAATTTTCTAGCTCTTTTGGGATGGAATCCGGGAGGCGACAAGGAGATTTTTTCGCTTGCTGAATTGGTGGAAAAATTTGATTTGTCCAAAGTCCAAAAAAGCGGAGCGATTTTTAATGTCCAGAAATTGGATTGGATAAACCAACAGTATGTTAGAAGTATGAATTATGAATTAAGAATTACGAAAATAAAAGAAGAATTGGAAAAGGCGGGGATAAAAGATTTGGACAAAAAAATATTGGAAAAGATTGATTCGGTGGCGGTTGAAAGGATTTCCAGATTCGGGGAAATAAAAGAAATGGCGGATAGGGGAGAGCTCAATTATTTTTTCAAAGCGCCGGAATTTCCAAAAGAAAAATTGCTCTGGTCTCCTTCGCACAAGGCTACGGAAGACCAAGGGAAAGATGAAAAAGATTTTATCAAAACAAAAAAACATTTGGAATATGTTTTGGAAAAAATTTCCGCAATTTCGGAAAAAGAATTGAATAAAGATTCGGTTAAAAACTCAATTTGGGAATATGCCGAAAAAGAGGGAAGGGGCAATGTCCTCTGGCCCATGCGCTATTCCCTGTCGGGCATGGAAAAATCTCCCGATCCGTTTACGCTAACTGAACTTCTGGGTAAGGAGGAAACAATATCGCGATTAAAAAAAGCTATCAACTTGCTCGGTTAGGAAAATTTAAAATTACAAATTACAAACTGACAGTACTCTGTCATTCCCGCGTAGGCGGGAAACCAGTTAAATCTGGATCCCCGCCTTCGCGGGGATGACAATAAGAATTGTCAATTTGGAATTTTCTGAATAAATGAGGGTCTAGACCTCATTCTTTCATGAATCTGCTATAATTAAGTCATATGTCAAAAGCGGAAGTTAAAAAAATCCTGCCTTATGTTTTCCTGTTGTTTTTTTCGTTTTATTTAGTTTTTTTTGTGGTGAATTCAGCAAATGCCGACGCCGTTTCCGATCTTCAAACCAAAATAGCGGACAGGAACAAAGCCATTGCCGATTTGGAAAAAGAAATTGCCGACTATCAAAAACAAATTGATACGGCTTCAAAAGACGCCAACTCATTGGCTAACACAATTAAAACACTTGATATTTCCAGGAAAAAGCTAAATAGCCAGATTGCCGTTACCGAGAATCAAATTACCGAGGCAAATCTGACTATTGAAGAATTGGGGCTTCAAATTGGCGATAAAACTAAAGATATAAGCAATAATAGCGACGCCATTGCCAATTCTATGAGGAAAATCAGCACGCTTGAAGACAATTCTTTGCCTGAAATTTTATTAAATTACAACAGCATATCGGAATTTTTTGACCGAGTGGATACCATGCAGAGGCTTCAAAAAAGCGTTGAAGACGCTATGCACCAAAATCAAGTTCTTAAAACAGATCTTGAAAGCAAACAGCAAAAAATTGCGGAAAACAAGCAAAAACTGGTAACTTTGAAAGTTACTCTGGCGGACCAAAAAAAAGTGGTTGAATACGCCACCAAAGAAAAGAATGACCTTCTGTCAGCTACAAAAAATAAAGAGTCATCTTATAAAAAAATATTGACAGAAAAAGTGGCGCTTAGAGATGCTTTTGAAAAAGAGCTTTTGGATTATGAATCGCAGTTGAAATTCGTGCTTGATCCCAAGTCCATTCCTTCATATGGAACGGGAGTTTTGAAGTGGCCGATGGATGTTGTAAAAATTACTCAGGCTTTTGGCAATACGGACTTTGCCAGTAAAAATCCGCAGATTTACAATGGAAAGGGACACAATGGTGTTGATTTTGGCGTGCCTATTGGTACGCCGATAAAAGCGGTTATGAGAGGCAAAGTTCGCGGTGCCGGAGATACCGATCCTGTTTGTCCGGGAGCTTCATACGGCAAATGGGTGCTTATTGATCATCCAAACGGCCTCTCAAGCATTTATGCTCATCTATCGCTTATAAAAGTTTCAGCCGGACAGGAAGTTCAAACGGGGGAGGTGGTAGCGTATAGCGGAAAAACAGGCTATTCAACCGGTCCGCATCTTCACTTGTCGGTATTGGCCACTGCCGGAGTGGAAATTATCAGCAAAAAAAGCGCGGTTTGCAGTGGAACTTATGTTCAACCTGCGGCGGCCTTGACGGCATATTTGAATCCATTGTCATATTTGCCATAATATAAAAAGACAAAAACGAATTCACTTTTTGGGTTTGAAAAATAAAAAAATAAAAATATAATTATGACAATCAACAAAATGAAAAAAAATATGAAAAAATTTAATGATAAAAGGGGAGTGGTCAAAACTGTAATATTGATAGTTATCGCGCTTATCATTCTTGGCGTGTTTGGGTACAACATCAAAGATATCTTGGACAAGCCTTTGGTTAAAGATAACTTAAATTATGCATGGAACGGAGTTAAATATGTTTGGGCAAACTATTTGGCGACCGGAGCATCATATTTTTGGAATAATATTATTGTGGGGCTGATTTGGAACAACATTGTTAAATAAAATTACTCCTCGTTGGTTAGATAGCCTGCATTTTGCGACACTTGCTAGCGTCGCAAAATGCAGGCTATCTTTCCGGTAGGTCTTTGTATGTATAAAGACCTACCGGAAAGAT
>Ga0172379_10003959_pt1 | contig 22691 bp, 15 predicted proteins | sample GrowelOW334metaG_FD_119756 | JGI IMG/M metagenome (GOLD analysis project Ga0172379, IMG submission 119756) | Groundwater microbial communities from an aquifer near a municipal landfill in Southern Ontario, Canada - Groundwater well OW334 metaG | ecosystem: Environmental > Aquatic > Deep... | reverse complement strand
TGATGTATGATGCGCATCCGGATAGCATCGTCTCGCGTCTTGCACGACGGGACGTTCTTGCCGAGTCCGATTATCTCGGTGTCGGATTTGACAGTTACCATGACCGGCAGACGTCGTTCCTGTTTGTAGTGCTTGCATCTGGTACCAAGGTAGATATACTGAAATATAATGACGGACAGGAGACCGATTATTCGTGGGATCCTGTGTGGGAGAGTGAAACGGCATTGCTGCCGGACGGATGGAGTGTGGAAATGAAAATTCCGTTGTCGCAGCTGCGGTTCACAACTGGTAATGATACGTGGGGAGTTAATGTCGTCCGAAAGATCAGCAGGAAGCAGGAGGAATCGTATTGGCAGTTGATGTCCAAGAACGATCAGGGAGATGCATCGTTATTCGGCACTATGACTGGTATGGGAGACATCAACAAGCCTCCACTGCTGGAGGTTCTTCCATACGCTGTCGGCACTTCGGAGCATTATCCTCAAACCTCTGAGCGTGTAAAGATCGAAAAACTCCGGCCGAATGCCGGCGTTGATATTAAATACGGCGTTTCATCCAACTTCACGCTTGATGCAACCATCAATCCGGACTTTGCGCAAGTGGAAGCCGATCCTGCAGTGCTAAATCTTACCACTTTTGAAACATTCTATCCCGAAAAGCGGCCGTTCTTCATCGAAGGAACCCAAATCCTACGGTTCGTTACATTCGGTGGAGATTTTGGACCCGGACTCTTCTATTCCCGAAGGATTGGCAGACCAATAGGCACACGATTGCCAGGTGACGGCAAGATAATTACTGAAGAACCGCGAACAGCAACGATTCTTGGTGCCGCGAAATTTTCAGGCAAGACGGAAGGAGGAACATCGTTCGGAGTGCTCACCGGTCTAACCGATGAAGAGGAGTTTTCATATCGTGATACGATTGGAATAGTTAAAACACAAAAGGCAGAACCGAGTGCGGTCTATAATCTGTTCCGCGTGAAACAGGACTTTTGGGGAAATTCGAATATCGGGGCGATTATCACGGAAACATCGCGGGAAGGAAGTGTTCCTGCGTTTACTGCTGGAACGGATTGGGATGTGAAATTCGACAGCAGTACGTACAGATTGAACGGCTTCCTTGCGGTTTCCCATGGTGCAAAATACATTGACAAGTTTCACCGGATCCGCACGCTGCCGGTGATGCAGCAGGGATCCGCGGGAAAAATAAATTTTGCGAAGATCAGCGGCGAGTGGACATACGGTATCAGTTCGGATTTTACGTCGAAGAAATATTTTATTAACGATCTCGGATTTTTCTTCTCACCGAATGATTACGGAATAGTTATGTTCGGCGGGTACCGTAATTTCACACCGGGAGCATATTTCCGGAGCTATACCTTCAGCGGAAATTTCCATCTGCGTTGGAATTTCGACCGCTTGACTCAAGCCCGGGAGATCAGCGCTAACGCTTACGGTCAATTGCTGAATTACTGGTCTCTCAGCGGCGGCATGTCTTATGCCTTCAGTGTGCAGGATCCGTATGAACCGCGCGGATACGGTGTTTTTCAATCTCCCTCCAGCTTTTTAGTTCGCGGAGAGATCGCTACCGATAGCCGAAAAGCGGTGATCGTAGAAGCGGAAGAGAACTACCGGAGCAATGACAATGGCGGAACTGCAACAAACACGGAAGCGTCAGTAATCCTTCGTCCGACAACATCCATGGAATACGAATTCTCATTTGGTTACGGCGTTGAACGTAACATGGATCGTTTCGCAACGGCAGTTGTGGATACACTCGTTTCGTTTGCGGCAGTCGATCCGGTTGCCGTGTACGGAAAACGAGATGTGGATGGGATGGACATCACGTTGCGAAGTTCCATCCTCTTCACAAATAATCTTTCTTTGCAGATCTATAATCAATTGTTCTGGGCAAAAGGAAGTTATGATACCACCCGCTATGCATTATTGAATCCAGGAAGGGGACTCACCTCGTATGGATATTCCGCGAACAGGGATTTCAATGAAACATCGCTGAAGACGAACGTTGTCCTTCGCTGGGAATACCGCGAGGGAAGCACGTTCTATCTTGTTTGGTCCCACAGCCGCTCGTTCTTCCAGGCAGGCGGATACGATACCGGACTCGGAACAAATATTGATAACACGTTCCTGCATTCGTCGCCGGACAATGTGTATGTGGTGAAGCTCAGTTATTGGATGAGTTTGTAGCAACGAAGAGTGTGGCTGTACGGAATGTTGGGAAAAGAAGTCCTTTTATCGTCCTACGGTCACCCGGCGTACCACGCCGAGTTTTTTTCCTAAAAATAGCTCTCCAACAGAAGTGAATTTTTCCGGGGCATCGCTCACATAGAACTGTACGTTCGGTTTTTCCTTGCTGGTATTGCGCAATCTGTGTTCATCCAGCATCGCAGCGACCGTTTCCGCAGTAACCTCACCGGAATCGATGAGTGACACCATTCCCTTGGTCACTTTGGTGATCACCTTTTTTAATAGCGGATAATGCGTGCAGCCAAGAATCAGTGTATCGATCTTCTCCGTAGTCAGCGGGAAGAGATATTCGTTTGCGATCAATTCTGTTGCCTTCAGATCCAGCCAGCCTTCCTCAACCAGCGGAACGAACAGGGGACATGCTTTTCCGTACACATGCACCCCCTGTTTCAAACGTTTTAATTCATCAGTATACGCGTTGCTGTTGATCGTTGCACTCGTGCCGATGACGCCAATCCGTTTGTTTTTTGTCGCTTGAAGCGCAGCCTGCGAGCCGGGAATGATCACGCCAGTAACAGGGAGATTCGCTTTTTTCTGCACCACATCCAGCGCTACGGCAGAAACCGTGTTGCACGCAACGACGATCATCTTCACGTCCTTGGAGAGGAGGAATTCCGTATCGTCCAGCGTATATTCGCGGACCACCTGCGGCGATTTCGATCCGTACGGCACGCGTGCGGTATCTCCGAAATAGACGATATTTTCATTCGGAAGCTGTTGCAACAATGCGCGGACGACGGTGAGTCCACCAATGCCGGAATCGAATACGCCGATCGGTTTTTGATTTTCAATTTTCATTTTTGTACTGAAGCACAGAGAGCACGGAGAATTTTAAGGGAGCTATCATTTTGAGGTCCTGCGATTTCCAATGATCAATCGTGTTTCGTCAAACTTGATCACCAATACCTTTTTCAGCCGGCCGATGCATTTACTTTTCCGTGATTGCTGTGGCTGTAATTTAAATATCCAGCTGCACGTTCATCAACTGGTGGATTGTGTGGACGATCTCCTTTCGAAGATACTGTTTCTCCTGCTCAGAAGAAATCGGTTTTCCGCGTTTGTCAGCCACATAAAAAGAATCTACGATCCCGTCGCCGCGTGTTGCGAGTTTTGCAAAATGGATCTGGTATCCATTGCGCGAAATGATCTCAGTGATTTTATAGAGAAACCCCGTCATATCCGGCGCGTACACGTCAATGATTGTATGTTTTCCCGCTTTGTGGAAGACGGCGTCGATCCGTACGTTTGGATGGAACAGCGGTTTTGCCCGCCTCCGCCATCGCCGGTGATACCGGCTGAAGAGCGCTTCCAATGTTCCCGTTTTCAACAACACATTCCTCATATCCTGCTCGATGGACGTTTCCTGTTCTTTCGTCAGAGGAAGTTTGGTTGCGGCATTCACCACCCTGAAGGTATCGATGACGATGCCGTCCGGACGGGTGTAGATTCGCGCATCGAAGATATTCGCGTCGTTTGCTGCCAGCACGCCGCACACTGTGGAGAGGAGGAATTCCGCATCGCGGGTGATGACGGTAACGATGCTGTGTTCTTCTTCGTGGCGGTACTGAACAGAGACCGTATCCAGCGTCGCAATAATCGATTCGAAGCGGGAATACTCCTCTGCGGAATACGGGGACGAAACATTATCGCCGGACGGTTCCTCCGTTGATGTCATGGATCGCCGCGTTTTGATGAACAGATCCTGGAGCAGCATCTCTTTCCACTGCGACCAGACGTTCTTGTTCACCGCGGAAAGATCGCTGTACGTCAGCAGGAAGAGCAGATCAAGCTGCTCCGGCCGTGCAAAGATTGCGGCAAATTCCCGGACTGTCGCGGCATCATTGATGTTGCGCCGGAAGGCTACTTGTTCCATCACCAGGTGATTGCGAATGAGAAACGCGACATCGTCATAGTCGTCGGAAAATCCGAATCGCTGTTGTACACTCTTCCAGATATCAACGCCGGTAATTTCGTGCCCCTGCACGCCGACCGGTTTGGCAATATCATGGAACAAAATCGCCAGGTGAAGGATCTCTTTCCGCGGCAGCGAACGGTACGTTATTCCCAGCATGCTATCGCTTGTCTGAAGTTTTTCCGCATGTTCCAGTGCGATAAGCGTATGTGCATCCGTCGTATAATAGTGGTACATGCTGTGCTGAAAGAACGCAACCAGGTTTCCCCATACCGGGATGAGCGCTCCCAGAATGTCGTTATCGTTCATCAACTGCAGTGTCTCCGCCGCGGCAGAAGGAAGACGGAGGATAGTGAGCAGTTCCTGTGCACACGTTCGGTCATCGGTTCGAAAAAATTGCTGGTCCCTGCTGAGAGAATGAAACGCGGAATGCAGTGACGGGCTCAGTTCAATGTTGTGAAAACCGCACCAATAGAATGCTTTGATGACATTCGCGGGAGTGGACAGCCATGCTGTGGTATTGCGCAAATACAACTGACGGTCACGGATCACAAAGTGATCGTCCAGCACCTCTTCCCGCTGCAGGGACCAGAACGAGGACTGCGTACTTTTGCGGAATTGATTGATCAACCGCGTATTCAGTCGATAGAGGGTGCGAGCATGCAGAAAATATTCCCGCATGCATTGCTCCACCGATTCGACAGGCGTTGCGCGTTTGTAGCCGAGAGACAAAGCAATTTCCAGTTGCTTCGAGAATTCAAGAATATCTTGTTGCGCATTCGAGAAATAGTGCAGTTCGTTGCGCAGTCGGAGGATACCGTTGAACGCCCGGATACATTCCTCCTCCTCTTCCGCCGAGATCACATTGTCCGTTGCGAGCTGCCGGAATAATGAAATACATCCGGATGCATTGGAACGAAAGGGAGTTGTCGTAAAATAGTGTGTGTTCGATGAACGGTAGATCCATACAAGTGAATGAAGGTCGCGAACGCCCCCGGCGCTGTTCTTCAGGTTCGGCTCCAGCAGTTTCACCGAGTGTTCATATTTTTTATGGCGTTCGTCCACTCCGGCAATAACGGCATTGATGAATTTCAGGTCCTGTTTTTTCCGTATGGCAGAGAGAAATTCCTCAGTATACCGGTCCATCACTTCCGAACTGCCGCACACATATCTACTTTCCAACACGGACGCCCATACATCAACATCAGTCTGATAGAGATTTAAACAATCTTTGATCGTGCGGACGGAATGTCCCACATCGAAACCAAGGTTCCACAAAGAATGCAGGAACCGTTGTGCCGTTTCCGCATTTGCCAGTTTTGAACGTTCGTCCTCGAACAGCACCATCACATCCACATCGCTGTGCGGAGCCATTTCGCATCGGCCGTATCCTCCGAGTGCGACAACGGCGAATGAATCGCGCGACGGCTCTGGTAGTTCTTGCCACAATTTGGAAAGTGTTACATCTACTAACTGCGACAGTTCTGCTGCAACGTCCAATCCGGATGCACCGCTGCGGTGAAAGCGGAAAATACAATCGTATTCCTGCGTGAAAAAGTCTTTGATGGCCATATATAATAGATAAAAGAAATGAGGAGAAGTGCAAGGAAGGAGTGAATTTCCGTCACAATTTTCGCGCTACGACAGCAACATCCTTTGCCGTCAACACCGTTCCTCCGAAATTGTCCAGTGCTTCGAAGAGAATAATGTACATACCGATACGGACTCGGTTGCCGTCATCATCGCATCCGTTCCAAATAACGGAGCCAGTGGAAGAAGAAGGTTCCTGCTGTACGAGGCGGCGGATAAGCCTTCCTGTCACATCGAAAATGCGTACCCGGATGGTTGCACTCTTAGCAGGAAGAGAATAATTGATGGAAAGAAAGTCCTCAAAACCGTCCTGATCCGGCGAAAAAGGATTAGGCGAGAGTCCCACCGTTGCTGCCGGAGGCTTTGACCCTATAAAGATACTGTTGGAATGGAGTGGGCTGGAACCGTTTTTTGAAACGGAGGAGTTCCAATTTCTGCTGTCAGTAGTATTGCCAGAAGGATCAATCCGTTCAAGCGAACGTCCGGGAGCAGAAATATTTTTTAGATGCCACAGCGGGGAATACCGCACGCTATCGATACATGTTCCGGAAATATCGACAAGCACCAGATCCTCACCGTTATTACTCAGACTCAACGCGGGAGAGAGAACAATGTTTTTGGCTGCAAGCGCTGGGAATTGCGAGAAGATTGCCGAATCTGAAGCAATGAGTACATACTGGCCCGGAGCGAGTACGAGATCCGATTGTGAAAGAAGAATGACTGCACGATTTCCCGAGGTGCCCGGCTGATCCATCAATTTCCATTCTGAAATGTTCACGGAGTCAGCAGTGCGGTTCAGCAATTCCACGAACTCTGCATTTCCTGCGAACGGTTCATACATAATTTCATTGATGATCAGCGTATGAACGGGAAAACTGTTGGTGACGGAAACAAATCCTGTATTGTTGTTCCAACGTTCATCGTGCGGACAATCTATCTGCGCGAACAACTGTTTGCGTCCGGAAATCTGTGCACGCCATTCAAACATAAGCACGGCTGAGTCAAGTGGTGCAAGTTGTTTGATGGTGGAAGAGAATATCTTTTCTCCGGTACCCGGGATTGTATCACTGAACAGATTCACAATTGCTGAATCCGTAATACTCCTTCCCGCATTCAGTGCAACGATAATAATCTTAAATCCATCCGGAAGCTTTTCCGCAGCAATGCGGTGAAGGACCAGGTCAACATTTTTCCGAGTCGATTCGTTTTCTGTACCCGGACTCGGAACACCGGACAGCCAGTTAGAAGAATCCACAGACGATGCGAATGGATCGTATCGCTGCAGCGAATTGCTGTTCGCACCTCCCCATGCAGGATGATACAACACGCTGTCCATTGTTGCCCCCCGTTCGTCAAACAACACGACGGCATCCACCGAAGAATTGTTCAGCGCGGGAATGGCCGCTTGAAATATGGGTGCATCGATGACAAAACTGTTTTTCAATTGCACAGTATCTGTTGTGATCAGAAAATAGCTGCGAGCGGGAACGATAGGAGCAGCATGTTGTACAATTCCTTTCGCTGTTCCATTATCGGAAATTTTCCAATTGCGGAGAGTAACAGGCGAACCGGAAGTATTATACCCTTCGATCCATTCGGGCAAATCGCCCGCTGGAGCATACATGATTTCGTTAATGATAATACTGCTTGGCGGAAGTCCTACAGAAAGATCAAACATGGAATTGTTGTTGCTTGAATCATCATCTTGAAAAAGAATAATTTTTGCTGCAAGCTGGAACGTTCCCTGCGATAACGGAGCAAGCACTGTACGTACAACGAATGATTCTCCCACAGCCAATGCAGGAAGTGATTGCTGGTCTCTTACTTCAGTTGAAGTGAAAATGGAGTCATTGTTCTCATCAGCATAGAGAAGGAATTCTACGACAGATAATTGCTGCCTGCCGATATTTTTTATAGTGGTAAGAACTGTAATAGGCGCTTCGGCAACAGGATGCAGCGGGATTGTTGTAATGTGCGCGATTGCTCCATCGAACTGTTTTTGTGTGACGGAATTAATGATGCCGGGGGTAGCGCCGGTCGGATGGGTTGAACTTTTCCAATTGGATTGGACAACTGATTCTGCCGCAGTATCGATCCTTTCCAGCGATCTGCCGTTTCCACCGCCCCAGGAGGAAACATACGAAAGAGTGTCAATGACAGCATTTGTTTGATCATAAAGTACCACAGCATCACCACTATTATTCAATGCGGAGAATGGCGCCTGAAACAAATGCGCCGTTATCTCATAGACAGACTTGAATGCATTAGTGTCTGTGGTAACAACTACGTACGAATATGGAGCGATGAACGGTGCGGCAGAAGACAAGGCACCTTTTGTTGAACCAGCGTCAGATACTTTCCATCCTGTGGACCGGATTGTATCGCTGCTGTTGTTGACCAGTTCGATCCACTCCGGCGAACCTGCGGCAGGTGCATACATAATCTCATTGATCAGCATTGTTCTTTGCTGGTATCCGGCAGCGATGACGAACGCAATTGAATTATTAGACGTATCTTCGTCTTCCGTCACCGTCAGCAGCGCTTTCATCGGATGCCTTCCTGCTGTAATGTTTGGATATGACCAGCTGATGGAGAATGAATCGTTGGCAGGCACTGATCTTTCAAAATCTACCGCAGCGATCAGTATCAAGGTATCAAATACGCTCATCGTTCCTGAAAAATTGCCGGGAAACGCACGGTTAACAATGGTGAATGTACCAGTTACAGCATCTCCCTGTCTCGGTGAAGCAGGGAGGAGAGAAAATGTTTGCATTGAAAGATCGACAACCTTCTTCACGGTGAGTGAGATATCATCAATACGAAGCACAGCAGTCCCGCCGCTTCCCGGCAATCCAACTGTTCTCCATCGGAAACGGACATTGGATCGACCGTTCACTGTTTCCGGAAGAGCGATACTTCTTCGCTGGTATGTACCATTATTGGATGGAGATAATTTTAATGTATCGCACAGGACGATGGAAAAACTCGTGTCGTTGCCGATGGTTGCTTCCACCAGTAATCCGGCAGTGAACGTTGCTGTTCTCCGCTCATAGAACTCCAGTGAATCTGCGACTCTTCCCACGAACGAAAAGGGAGGTGAAATAAGCGCCTGCGATACCCGCGAATCCGATGCACTGATGCAGTTTGGAAGAGAACCGGGACGGGGAGCGGATGAAGAACTGACAAAGTCTCCTGAAAGATTTTTATGTGTGCTGGTACTCCAACCGGATGGGAGATATGGAACGACAACAGTATCAACATGTTCGTGATACGGGAATTGTGTGATCTGCGCTGGTGCAGCGCTGAAGGTGCCGGCCATAAGCAGTATAAAAAACCAGTTTTTCATGCGGAGGCAGTTAAGTGCAGGAGGATGCACAGCTATGAAGAAAGAAGCAAGAGAATAGCCTTGTTTACAAAGGCAATATTAGGAGGTTGGTGAGGTAAAAAAAACCGGAAAATGTTATTTTCCGGTTTTCAAAAAATGGAGACAAGTGAAAATTTTATTCGTCCGGATTGACCGTCTTGTATACAACGGCTGCAACTGCTCCGCCGGCAAAATTACCGACCAGATAGATCCAGATATCGCTGAACGATGACAGACCCATCATGGTAATGCCTGTAGCCACAGCGGGATTGTATGCGCCGCCGGAAATGCCGCCGCCTGCAAAAGCGCCAATCACTACCGTAAATCCAATCGCGAGGCCAAAATAGGAATTGCCGGCTGACTTTTTGGAAGTTGCTACGTTCAGCACAACATACACGAGTGCAAATGTAAAGAGGAACTCGTTCAACAGTGACTTTGTAACATTATGTGTCATTGATGTCAGCACGGGATTCCCTTTTTGAAACCCGATTACCAATACGGCAAGTGCTGCGCCGATTACTTGCATGACCATGTAGGGGAAAACATCCTTCGTATCGCATTTGCCCCGCATCCAGACTCCCAGCGTGACAGCAGGATTGTAATGCCCACCGGAAATTGCTCCGCCGGCATACACCATAATCATCAGCGTGCTGCCGATGGCAAGCGGTGCAAACATCCCAGCTCCCGGCTCAATCACGGTCATCCCGACAACGAGCACCAAAAAGAAAGTGCCGATGAATTCAACGATGTATTTGTTCATAGAGTTCTCCTTGTAGTTGTATGAGTTGATGCGAATATGCAGGAAAAGAAGTGAAGAGGCAAGTAGCGTATAAAGAAACACGCCGTCACTCAGACGGCGTGTGTATTGCAAACTGAAAAGTCGCAATACTATTTTTTTACCCGTGCGCCTAACTGTCGGTCGAACATCATCAGGCTTACCGGAGAATCGCCGATCTTTTTCAGCATATCCACGATCTCGTTGGCATTTTTCTCTTCTTCCACCTGTTCGGTGATGAACCACTGCAGCATAATCTGCGATGCATAATCGTTCGCCTTCATCGCAGTTTCGTATAACGCGGTGATCGAAGCGCTCACCTTCTGTTCATGCTGCAGCACCTGTGCAAATAGTTGCGGCAGATTCTTGAAATCGCTCTTCGGTTTTTCAATTGTATCTAGTTCCACCCGCCCGCCGCGCTCGTGTACGAAGTGATAAATCTTCATTGCATGCTCACGTTCTTCCTCGCTTTGTACGGAGAGCCATTTTGCACAGCCAGGAAAATTTTCCGATTCGCAATAGGCAGACATGGAGAGATAGAGATATGACGAAAAGAGTTCCTTATTGATCTGTTCGTTCATCGTTTTCAGCACTTTTGATTCGAGTTTCATGGAGTCTCCCTGGTTGATTCATGAATGATGGTCGGGTAATATAACAAACTTTCCGATAAATATGTCCAACAGTTATTTCGGCTGCTGGAAGAGCTTTTCACTTGAGGCGATTCCAAAATAATACGAACCGGTATATTCTTTTTACAATTGTTTTCGTAGCCGTTTGCGGCGGGGTGAACCGCAGCACTGCAATAGTGAACAAACTTTTCTATATTTCGTCTAACAGAGGAAACCAACGACAGGAAGAGGATATGAAGAAAAGAATAGCTATCGGTTCAATCGCCATGCTTGCGTTTTTAGTGTTGGGAATGGCGGCATACGACAATATGTACCTGAAGATCAATCAGAATATCGATGTTTTCGGCAGGGTGTATAAGGAGATTGTCAGCAATTATGTGGATGAAGTCGATCCTGAAATGTTCATGCGTTCCGGCATCGACGGAATGCTCGAAACGCTCGATCCCTATACCGTCTATCTTGCGGGCAAGGACGAGGATGATATTGATCTGCTGACGAACGGACAGTACGGCGGTGTTGGCATCTCTATTGGCATCCGCGACGGGATCGTCACCGTCTTGTCGCCGACGGAAGGATATTCCGCATACAAACAAGGGGTAAAGGCAGGGGACCGGATCATTGAAATCGACGGTGTGAAGATCACTACCGCCAATCCAGATAGCGTACGTTCCAAAGTGCGCGGCGAACCTGGAACAACCGTGCGGATGAAGATCGAACGGGAAGGGGAAAAGAACCTGATCGAATTCACGCTCGTCCGTGAAGAGATCCAGGTGAACAACGTTACCTATTCGGGGTACGTTACAGAGAAGATTGGCTTCATCAAACTGGAACGATTTTCCCGCCGGGCAGGAGAAGAAGTTCGTCAGGCGATCAAGGAATTGAAAGCGAAAGGGGACTTGAAAGGAGTTGTGCTCGATCTTCGCGATAATCCGGGAGGCTTGTTGGAAGCAGCTGTTGAGACCGTCAGCAAGTTCGCACCGAAAGGAAGCACAATCGTTTCCACGCGGGGACGAAAAGGAACAGAAGAACGTACCTATACTGTTGAAGAAGAACCGGTTGCGGCGGAGCTTCCGCTGGCAATCCTGGTGAACAAGAACAGCGCCAGCGCCAGCGAGATTGTTGCCGGGGCTATTCAGGACCTCGACCGTGGAATCATCGTCGGAACCCGGTCATTCGGTAAAGGATTGGTGCAAACGATCGTACCGCTGAATTACAAAGCATCAATGAAAATCACCACCGCGCGATATTATATCCCAAGCGGACGATGCATTCAGGAGATTGACTATCTGCACAAGAACAAAGATGGCGTCTTTACACTTACACCGGATAGTCTAAAACGGGATTTCAAAACAACGAACGGACGATCCGTAAAGGAACTCGGCGGTATCGCACCCGATTCCACTATCGAGGCGTTGTCACACAGCGAATATTATAGTGAACTGATGCGCAAAGCGATGTTCTTTAAATTCGCGACGATCTATGTTTCCAAACATCCTGCGCAGGACGGAGAACTTGAGATAACACCGCAGGTGATGAAAGAATTCGAGCAGTATCTTGCCGATCAGAAGTTCGAGTTCGTAGAACCGGCAGAGAGGAAATTGTCCGATCTGAAAGAGCAGATGAAAAAAGAAAAATACAGCTCCGCTTCGATTTCCGCGGTGGATGTGCTGGTGTCACAATTGCGGAACGAGAAGACCAACACTTTTGCACGGTACAGCGATGAATTGAAGAATGAGCTTTCGGAAGAGTTGAACTCCCGATATGTGGGAGAGCGCGGTCGTGAACGGGCCGCACTACGCCATGATACGCAGGCGCAGATCGCAGCATCGTTGTTGATGAACAAAAAGGGATATGAGGGGATGTTGAAACAGAAAAAGTAACGAAGTATTGAAGTTGTGGAGCAGATACGCAGAGCTATTTTTGTAAAAAAACCCGAAGAGCAATTGTCTTCGGGTTTTTCATTTCTACTGCATAGTACGGAGCTCTCAACTTTCGAACAACTGCAGCTGAGGAAGCGCGTTCTTCACTTCGTTCACGATGAACTCAAAATCGGCAGGGCGATGGACAAAATCCAGCGGATCGCTTTCGATGATCAATAGTGGTCCTGCTTTATAGTAACCGATCCACTCCTCGTAGTGACTGTTTAATTGTTCCAAATACTCGCGTGGAATGCTCTGTTCATATTCGCGGCCGCGCAGCGTAATCTGGGAAACGAGTGTATCTACTGTAGAGCGGAGATAGATCAGCAGATCAGGCGGGCGCAGATATTCCATCATTACATGGAAAAGAGACACATAATTCTCATAGTCCCGCTTGTCCATTTTACCGATCATGTGCAGGTTTTTCGCAAAGATTTCGGCATCCTCGTAGATCGACCGGTCCTGGATAACCGACTTGTGCGACTCTACGATCTCTTTATGACTCTTAAATCTGTTCGCCAGGAAATAGATCTGCAAATGGAACGACCACCGGTTCATATCCCCATAGAAGTCGGGGAGGTACGGATTATCTTCCACCGATTCGAAGTACGGTTTCCAGTTGAACCGTTCGCCGAGCATGCGCGTCAGCGATGATTTCCCTGCGCCGATGTTTCCGGCTACAGCGATGAAATATTTGTTCGAATTGTTCATATGCAGAAAGTAGCAAAGATTTTCCCGAAAACAAATTACCAAAATCAGTATATTTAATACAGAGTCATCATCCATGAATAATACAAATGCACACGACAGCAATTGCTTTGTGAACTTATGCGAATAAAAATATGGCAAAACTAAAAAAATTCGAAACCAACGCAGTTCGTACACAAGTTCCACGCAGTCCTATGCGTGAACACTCCGTTCCGCTGTACATGACTTCCAGTTTTGTGTTTGACGATGCGGAGCAAGCGCGTGCGCTTTTTGCCGATGAAATTCCGGGAAATATTTATACGAGGTTTTCCAATCCCAACAATACGGAGTTCATAGAGAAGATGTGTCTGTTGGAAGGGGCGGAAGACGGTATTGCAACTGCCTCCGGTATGTCCGCAGTCTTTACCAGTTTTGCCGCGCTGCTCAGTTCGGGGGACCATCTGTTGGTGTCGCGGTCGGTGTTTGGATCGACACATCAAATACTGACGATGATCCTGCCAAAATGGGGGATTACGCATACGTATGCGGATGTGGACAAACCGGAAACATGGGAAGGATTGATCCAGAAGAACACGAAGATGATCTTCATCGAAACACCTTCCAATCCTGCTCTGGACATTATTGATCTTGGATGGATTGGCGCGATGGCAAAGAAGCACAATATTCTTTTGAATGTCGATAATTGTTTTTGCACTCCGTATCTTCAGCAGCCGATTTCGTTCGGAGCGGACATTGTCGTTCATTCCGGTACAAAATTTCTGGATGGGCAGGGAAGAACAATCGGCGGTGTGATCGTAGGAAGAAAGGATCTCATCAAGGATGTCCGCTTCTTTGCGCGTCACAGCGGACCGTCCCTCTCTCCGTTTAATGCGTGGATCCTTTCCAAGAGTTTGGAAACACTTCCGGTGAGGATGGAACGTCACTGTGAGAATGCAATGAAACTGGCTCAGTATCTGGAAAGCCATGCAGAGATAGAAAAAGTTCAATACCCATTTCTTGCGTCGCATCCGCAATATCAGCTGGCAAAGAAACAAATGAAGCTGGGAGGGGGTCTTGTAACGTTTATTGTGAAAGGAGGAATTGATCGCGGAAGGAAATTCCTGAACTCGCTTCAAATGCTTTCACACACTGCCAATCTCGGTGATTCGCGGACTATTGCTACGCATCCCGCTTCCACAACACATTCGAAATTGAGTGATGCAGAACGAGCAGCTGTCGGCATTCTTCCCGGACTGATCCGTGTGTCAGTTGGATTGGAACACATCGATGATGTGATTGCCGATGTTGAGCAAGCATTGGAAAAAAGCAACGCATAATCACGCTGAAGATTTTTTATTTCAAGCGTCCAACCGTACGGTGAGACGCTTTTTTATTTTATGCATACTTATTTCAAAGCGAGTAAAAGATGGTAAATTTTTGTTTAATGGAAACGATTACAAAAGATGATTCAAAAAAAGTGTGAAAAATGAAACCAATTAAAATAGAATTCGGACTAGAAAGTCTGTTATTATAGAAACTGCTTATTTTTAAATAAAATGGCCATTTCTTGGTACATCGTTAGAGCACTCTAACAAGTTTCCCCTTGCGCCTATATAGGCAATTACATAGATTGCATACAGATATTAAACCGCAAAGGGGAGTATGGGTTCATCAAAAGTAATATTGCTAGCCGGTGTATACCTGATGTTAGGGTTTTACAACGTTAGCTATTATCAAGCAGATCGCTTGAACAGCACAGCCGTCGAAGCGGTTGCCAATGCTGTCCAGGCCGAGCAGCTTGCCCGTACAGGTATTGCGATTGCAACAACGTCAATGGCTGATAATATTTCGAAAAACAAATTGGATCCACAAAGCGTCAGCTTTACCAATGGAACAATTTCTTATCAGGCATATGCCCTCTCGGGAACGCAGTCAAAGATAACATCCACCGGAACATTCAATGGCAAAATGGTCACGATGACCGCTGTTGTCACTTTTGATCGTAACCGCTGGAGAGTGCTTCGTTCCTACATCATTCCTGCTCCGGACGTCGTCAGTTAATACACTGCGACAACACGAACATTCCTTTATCTCTTCATCTTCTGGGGTAGTCATAACTCTGTGATTTTGTGTTTCCTTGCGTTAATGAAAAATATTTTTTGGAAAATTTCATTCCTAAGAATAAACCTCGTTGTTTTTCTGCATACCAGTGAGTTCCTCCTTCGGCATAGACTTTGCGGAACAATCCTGTTATAATAACATTCCAATTACATTGCCGACTCGTATGAAACGCTCATATCATCTCTGGATCCTCGCTCTTTTTATCACTCTTGCCTCCGCAGTTTTTCAACGCATGACGGGTCCCTCTTTCCCAAAACAGTATGTTACGTTGCTTGACGGGAAAGCGATCGAAGTAGTTCTTGACCGTTCACATGGCGGAGCATCGGATCATCGTATCGCAGTGACAACGAAAGATCTGAACATTACGGGAAGGATCGAGTGGAAAAGGTACAACACTGAAGATTCTGTAACGACGATGGTGATGACATATGAAGAAGGTGTTCTGTCCGGATTGCTTCCGCACCAGCCGCCGGCAGGAAAGGTGCATTATACAGTCTATCTCACGGACGGCAAACAGACATTTTCTGCCTCCACTGTTATCCGATTCCGCGGTGAAGTGCCGGCAGCAATATTGATCGTACATATCGCAGCGATGTTCATCGGCATGTTGCTTTCTGCCAGGACTGGACTGGAATACTTTACGAAGGAACCGTCCATCCGCCAGCTGACCCATACCACTTTCGCCATCATCACATTCGGCGGGATGTTCATGGGTCCCGTAGTGCTGCATTATTCTTTCAACGAATGGTGGACGGGATTTCCTTTCGGCAACGACATCACAGACAACAAAACATTGATCGCTTCCATCAGCTGGTTGTGCGCTGTGATCGCCGTACGCCGTTCGTCCAATCCGAAACAGTGGATCATAACGGCTGCGGTCATTACCCTTGTAGTCTTCTTGATCCCGCACAGTTTGTGGGGAACCGAGCTGGATTATTCCACGATGCAGTCAAAATAACGTACGATAATTCGAACGAAGACGTACGGAGGGCAACCGTACTGTCTGTAGTATTTTTCTCATTGCGGCCATCCTCTTCCTTAGAGCAAATACCAAAAATACGTACCTCATGATATAATGGAACAGACACGTTCCAAATCCGCTCAATGCGGGTAGACGTATATCGTGCGTAGTAGGGTCGGAGGAACAGGTAACTGCAAAAGGATATTCAATTTTTGGGCTGGCTTCTGGTTTCTTATCGAACAGCTGTACATGAAAACGCCGCGACAATTTCGCGGCGTTTTTGTTTCCTTTGCCCAGCTCCGATTATGCCGGAACCATTGCATGATCATTCAATTCATGCCGGATCTTCTCCAGTTCGCTCAGCACGTCCTGTTTTAGAACACTGACCTTCAGTTCAAAATCCGAATACAATTCGCGATAATATGCGATCCCTTCATCCAGATTTTGCTGGAAGAGCTGATAATACTTAATTTGCTTCTCTGTGAACGGTCTGGGTGTTTCCGCGATCATATTCTTCAGATAGTCGACATATAGCTGCAATTCTTTCACGAACAGATTTGGGCGCGTTGCTTCATTGATAATGGAAAGCCGACCGTAGATATGGTCGGTCATTGTTTTGAGCGAAACCACTTTATCGTAATAAGCAATGTTCGGTCCCGGGCAGACGGAAACGCCGGGGCCTTCCACGCGGGTGTTCAAGTTGTTGACGATTAATGCGGCAGTGCCGAGGCCAACGCAGATGCAGGATTTATCAGTGATGGCGTCGTATTCTTTCTGACGTTCTTCCGCGTTTAATCCTCTTTCATCCAACTGTGTTATCCGGAGGTGCTGATATTGACGAGACGCGCGGCAAATGGCCCGTTCGCCGAATTCGGTATTCAGTTGGATATATTTTTTTGGGCAGGAACTTCCAGGACGTCCTTTGTCGATCAAATCCTGTTTCTCAATATCCTTGGTATTGCCGCGCAAACTGTTGAACGGCACGCCGAGCGGCGAGATGTTGCTGAGGTACAAGTCCTCTTCTTTCGCTTTGCAGAGCAAATCGAGCGTGTGATTATCCACATTTGTTACTTCAGGACAGAGAAGGAAGGGAGAACCCCAGCCGATGGAGTCGAGTCCGTAATGCTCCAACAGAAACTGATGTTCTTCCGCAGTGCCGACGCCCCCTTGTGCCGTAATCTTGATCGGCAATGGAGTTGGAGGGACAGGACGATTCTTGTTCTTCAACGCTTCGGTGACGATACTGTGGGTCGTTTGGATTAGTTCTTGACGATTCTTTCGGAATTCTTCCAGTATAGGTCCCATCAGGTATCCGTCCGTGGCGAACGCGTGACCGCCGCAGTTTAATCCGGATTCGATGCGGTATTCGGAAACCCACAAGCCTTTCTTCGCCAGGAATTTTCCTTGAATAATGGCGGAGCGGTAATCGCTCACCTTTAAAATGATTTTTTTCTTTATATCGCCATTCACGTCGGGATAGAAGTCGTCGAATTTTTCTATGTAGCCGTAGAGCCGCGGATTCATTCCTGCGGAAAAGACGATGCAGGAGCGGAGGGTGCTGTTCGCATATCCGCGCAATGCAGCATGGGCGTCATTAAATTCGTGCGGCAGTTTCTCGTCATCGCGGTAATTATCTTTGTCCAGCTTCGTCATAATGTTCACGTCGATACTGCCCGGATGCAGATGCTTATCGATCCACGCTGCGATATCCTCTTTGACGGTATTCTTTGCGATCATCTCCTGGAACTGTTTCTTCACAGCGGAGAAATCAGGAAGCATATCGATGTATTTCTGCACCTCTTCGCCGGTCTCATGGATGGAGCGCTTCAATTCCGCGAATTTGTCGTGGACAATCTTGTCCACCATGTTCAAATACGCAGTGATCCGTTCTGCACGATGGTCCGTACTGTTCTTTTCTGTAATAGGAGAGAACGGCAGATTCAATTTCGTGCTATAGAATTCACGCATCTTTTCGACCAGCATGTCATCCACCAGCGACATCACGGAAGAAATGCCGTAGTGCGCCACTTTGACTGGTGTATCAATCGTGAATCCGATGCCCATGACCGGGACATGGAAAGTATGTAATGATTGCTGTGAACTCATCGTTCCCCTTGTAATTATATTGATATAAAATACACTTTTTAAAGGAGTTACACAAAAAAATACTTATTTGACCGTTTTTTGACCTGATACAGCGCTTGAGTTGTCATTGATAACCGCTTACATTTCAGTGCAATAAAAAAAGGGACCCGGAAAAACCTTCCGTATCCCTTTTACTATTGCAGGTGTAGTCGCACTTAGAGATGGACTACACCTGATATTGATGAAACTTATTTAAAAGTATCTTTCGAATCGACGATTGTTACTTTCTTTACATTGAGCGGGAAGATAGCTACGATATCGTCCTCATCCAGCACTTCCTTCGGCAATCCAGCCTTAACGATGTTGGAATAGCTCATGGGGGAAGGGGTGTTCTCCTTAAGACTCTTGGCGAGTTCGTCCGCTTCGCTCCGGTCCGTCACAATCGTGACGAACATATTGTCCGTGCGCCAGTATTTTTTAATTGCCTTGTTCACATCGGAGGCGGTCAACTTCGCAAGCAGATTATCCATCTCTTTGATATAGTCTTTCCGGCCGTAGAAACGGGAATCCATTAAATACCCAAGCTGTTCAGCCGGTGTTGCCACGTACAATTTGATGTAGCTGCGGAGGAATGTGCGTGTTGCTTCAAAATCTTCCTTCGTCATCCCTTTTTTGATCAGCAGATCGACTTCGCGGACAGCCATTCTCAAGGAATAATGTGCATGGCCGATCTTGATATCCTTCAATTCTTCATACTGTTGATGCAACTGTTTTGCAATTTGGACAGGACGGATCCACAGCGCAAAGTAATTGGATTGACGCGGCACGCCGGAAGGAGGGAGCATATATCCACCGCCGTTGTTGTACCATTCAATGTAGGAATAATCACCGTAGTTCATCGAACGAATCTCGCGCAGTTTCTGGTACAGTTGTCCGTACGATTTGCGATGTTCGCCGAGATAGGAGTTGGCGACCATCAAAGCAGCAAAGTCGTTGCTGGAACGGGTGATGGCGAGCGGTGTTCCGGTAAAGATCGCCGAACCGAATGCTCCGTCCTTTGCAATGATCTCTACCTCAATGCCTTTAGGCATCACTGCTTTTCCCGGTTTCGGAAGAACAGGTTTTGCAGCGGAAAGCATCCCCACGTCTGTCTTCAGTTGTTTCAGGAATGCATCCGTGTACCTGCCGGCAATTCCGATGGTGAGATTATTTTTTGTAAACATTGCTGCATAGTGAGTCTTGATGTCGTCCAGCGTGATGTTCTTTACTCCTTCGGATTTCCCCTGCACCATGGATTGATAGTTCGTGCCGCGGAACAGAAGGTCTTCAAGCGCTTTTTTACTGTATTCCTCATCCGATGAAGCGCGGATTACTTGGTCCACATAGTTCTGTTGGTTTTTCATCACCCGTTGGAAATCATTTTCGGCAAAGGCGGGGGTGAGCATCAAACCTTTCATGATGGGATAAAACTTGTCCAGGAAATCGACATGCACTACAAAGGCGAAGATACTGACCTCTTTATCTACCTGTGAATAGTATCCTGCCGCCCAGGGATAGATCATTTCCTGGATGGCGCTGTAAGTCATCTCTTTTGTGCCTCCCTGCGTTATCAGGTTAGCCGTTGCGGAGGTGAGACCTTCCTTTCCTTTCGGATCGGTGATGGATCCGTTACGGAACATCAGTTTGATCACCACTTTATTGGAATTAGGCTGTTTCAATTCCACCACGTCCTGTGCAAACATTGTTGCCGCGAATACGATTGTGAGCAGTAATGTTTTCATTATTTCACACCTCCTTCCGCATCAGCCGAGATCGTGGAGACCGTCAAGCCGTTCGGAATAAAATATTTCGTTGCAACCGCTTTCAGATCGGCAACGGTCACTTTATCATACATGGCATACAGCCGGTTCAGGGATTCCGGATCGCCGGTAAGCGTGATGTATGCGCAGAGTGAGTTTGCAATAGCAGAAGGATTGTCGATGCCCATGGCAAAACTGTACTTCAGGCGGGATTTGGTCTTTGCTAGAAGATCCTCATCCGTGCCGTTTACTTTAAATGCTTCGACTGTTTTCACAATCTCATCCTTCACGTACTGCATGTCTGCCTTGTTGATGAGCGATGCATCGATACTGATCAGGTTCGGATCGCGTGCATCGGAAGCGCCACCGCTCAACTGACGCACTTTTTGTTCAGTGATGACTAATTTCTTAAAAAGTTCGGATGTCTGTGAAAAAAGAATGGTGCACATCACATCCAGCGCTGGCATATCGATTTGGGAGTCGCTGAACGCCGGCCCTTTGTAGTTTAATCCGAGATACGGAGGTATGCCGCCGTTCTGCAAATGAGAATACCGTGTGGTATCCTGTTTTGGTTCTTCGGGAACGACGGAAATGTAGGTACCGTGCTTCCACATGCCAAAATATTTCTCAGCCAGAGCGTTAACCTTTTCGGGTGTAACATCGCCGACGACAACGATGGTGGAATATTCAGGACGATAATACCTGTTGAAGAATTCCAGCGAATATTTGTACTGGTTCGGCATATCGATGATATCCTTAATGAATCCCATCGTTGTATGTTTGTATGTGTGCTTGTCGAACGCCGTATTCATGGTGTTCTCGTAGGATTGCTGATACGGACTGGCAAAGTTCTTTGTGTATTCTCCCTTTACAGCGCCGGCTTCGGTTTTGAAATCATGTTCCGTGTAGTTCAGGTTCATGAACCGGTCAGCCTCGATCTCGAACATCGTCTCCAATTTTGTCGCATCGCCGGTCATATGGTAAATCGTCCGGTCCAGCGACGTGTTAGCATTCGCACCCGCACCGATGGATTTTAATACGTCGTTATATTTTTCGCGGGGATACGTGTCCGTTCCGCGGAACATCATATGTTCAAAGAAATGGGCAAAGCCGGTGACACCCGGTTCCACTTCGTTCCGTGAACCGACGCGGACGACAATGTAGAAAGCGGCGAGTCCCGGACTATCGAATGTCACTGTTACAACATTCAAACCGTTTGCCAACTGTTTTTGATTGATCGGATAAGGAAGGATCTTCTCCTGTGCAGAGAGCGGACCGTTCCCCATCGCCACAAGCAACAGAGTGACGATCGTCAGCAATGTTTTCATTATGGTTCTCCTTTAGTGAGTCTTTACAATTGTTTGATTTTTGCTGTGGGGTGGTAACGAAGTTTGGGTATTATTACTCTAGATGCAAGAAGATTTTTTATTCTATCGATAAAACATTGAGATACATAGGAACGGAGTGACACACGTTCTTACGTTTTCAGTTTTCTAGAAATATTTAAAATCCATTTGGTACAGCGGTGAAAAATGTCTGCACCTTCAACGAACATCATTGGACAGGCACCGGGAATTACCGTGATGTGATGGTCCCTGCATTTTTGCAGAGACTGCGGGGAGATCGTGGATCCCGTTGTACCCCCCATATGGTGGATCCAGATGCGGGGAATATGTAATGCAATACAATCATCAATCACTTGTTCGGTGTTCTCCGGACGCGCAGCAATGAAAACTCCCTGTACCGGAGACGGAAGTGCGGCGAGATTTGCAAAGCAGGGATCATTATTGAATGTCATCGTATTCTTTCCGACGGCATACACAGTACGAGGACCGCTTTTCAGTTTTGAATAGACACCATTCGCAACGGTCTGTCTTTTTGACGAGATGCCGACAACGGCAATGGCGGGCTGCGAGAGAAAGTCTGCAGCCAGAGAATTAATCGTTTCCATGTTTATGTAGTTTGATAATGAGAATCAGCGGGAGAAAATGTTGAGGAATATTGCATGAAGAGCAAGCGAAAAAATAGTTCCTCGTTCTCCGCATTGTCGATGCGGATATATCGGTCTACGTCGGAAGAACAAAAACGATCCTAATGAACGATCCTGTGAAATGTCTTTTCGGTGGAGATACCGAGCATTTCCCAAACGGGACAATACTTGGTCAGCGCTGTAACAAAACAGTAGACAGTCAATATGCCAACGATGGTTCCTTCAAACCCTGTTACTATCTTGAACACATACAGCAGTGCGCCGATGAACAGACACACGATGCGGATCATCTGATCGATTTTTCCAATATTCGTTTCAATCATGATCGTATCCTTTCTCCAGCGTCGGGTTTAATCTCTTAAGGGAATTCCCCGCCGCTTGCGGCGTCATTCCGGCGAAAGCCGGAATCCAGGACCTGGATGCCAGCGTACGCTGGCATGACAAGATACCTCGCGGCTTGCCGCGAGGACATTATTCGCGATGGATATCCGCCTGTTGCCGTGCGAACGCTAACGCATTCTGTTTATCGTAGAAATACGAGTCGGATCTGTTCAGCCGGAGCCAGAGAAATTTCTTCGATCGCCGGATGATC
>Ga0172379_10003958_pt1 | contig 22692 bp, 22 predicted proteins | sample GrowelOW334metaG_FD_119756 | JGI IMG/M metagenome (GOLD analysis project Ga0172379, IMG submission 119756) | Groundwater microbial communities from an aquifer near a municipal landfill in Southern Ontario, Canada - Groundwater well OW334 metaG | ecosystem: Environmental > Aquatic > Deep... | reverse complement strand
AGTTTTGACCATTTTATCCACATTTCCTTCTTCGACTGTGATACCGGCGTCACCGACTACTTCGGGGATGGCTCCTGAGTTCGTTGTCACTACAGGTAGACCACAAGCCATCGCTTCGACTAGCGCCATGCCATATTGTTCTTCCCAGGTTGGAGTAGTGATGGATGGGAGGAAAAAGACATCGGCTTTTTGGTAGATTTTGTGGATCTCTGAATATGGGACTGAAGTAGTTTTAATATTAGAACCCCGGGGGTTATAAGTACCGCGACCAACAAGGAGAAAATCATAATCTGGCAACTCTTCCGCAACGGCTACGACATCGTCTATACCCTTTTCTTTTGCTAGGCGGGCGACTGTCACAATAAGAGGACGATGATCTACCTTCAGGGTCCGCCGACCCTGCAGGGGTGGGTGGAAACGAGACAAGTCTACACCATATGGGATGACCATAATCTTGCTAGGGTCTACCCCCTCAGCTACTAATGCCTGCTTGGCTCGCTCGGTGGGGGTATGGAAGACATCTATGTGTTTGTAGGCCTCGGCTTTCCATTTACGCAGTCTGGCAAACTTTTCGTTGTTGTGCGGGATGGTCTCCCAGCAGGTGCAAACTAACTTTTGGATAACCCCTGCTTTTTTCAACTCTACTGCTTGGTGAGTGTAGGGAGTGTAAGTCTCGGCGGTATGAATGATACAATGATTTAAATCATTGTATCGCTCAGTTACTTCTTTTTCTAAACCTAGTAACCATTGCTCGCCACCAATGAGACGGTTGAGGAGTTGACGGCGGAAGAGGAGGTCTGGGAGGTCAGTCGGTGACCACAACTGAGTAGTAGGCATGGAGACTGGAGTGAGGGGATTATGGCTGGTGATGATGTTGATATGGAGATCCTGCGCAATAGGAGCGTAGTTCTGTAATTCGAATTCGTTGGCATGACTGGCACGGAGGAGGTAGATCATGGTTGGATAATTTTTTTTCGTATTTCGAGTAAAAATCTTTCTATTTTGAATAGTAATACTAAAATTCCTGATTGTAATAATGGAAAATGTTTTTTGGCATAATATTCTCTTGAGTTGTACCATGCTTTCTGCACTATCCTATATTTATTATTACTACTCGCCCCGCCTACATGCTTAATTATTGAGTGTGGACAATATACAATTCTCATCCCTAATTTTTTAGCTCTGATACAGATGTCAACATCTTCAAGATACATAAATATGTTTTTATCGAATCCGTTCAATTGCTTAAAACTTTCTCGTTTTACCAGTAAATAAGCTCCGCCCACACCATCTACGTCAGAATCTTTCCTCATACTTCCTTCATCATAATAAAAATTACCAGATAACCCTGTAATCTTTCCTAAATTACTGAACTCAAAAAGCATAGTTTGGAATGTAGGTTTTTTAAATACTGTCCTATGCACATCTCTCGAATCGATGTGTATACTCATCCCGCCACAAATATCTGCATTACTATTTCGTGCGTGGTTTATCAATATAGACAAGCACTTTTTTGTTAAAATTGTATCAGGATTTAGAAATAGTATATTTTCAAAATTCGAAAGAGATGCACCGAAATTACAACTTACACCAAATCCTAAGTTATTCTTTTTATAAGCAGTAATAATTCTTATATCGGGGTGCATCTCTCGAAATTTTTGAATATATTGTTTTAACTCTTTTTGATCAGGTGAATTATTATCGACGATTATTAGCTCGATATCCATTATACCTGTTTGTTTAGCTATGGATCGTAGCAAAAGATTAATCTTTTGAGATGAATTATATGTGACAGTAACTATGCTTATTGACATACTGTATTAAAAATACTATTAATTAAACTAATGGTTGTATTGCGGTTAATAATAGCACTTACATTAGTTCTATTGTCTGCAGGAATAGCTAAAGCAGATTATACCTTTTTTGACGATTTTACTGCTGGCTATAGTACTAGTTGGGTAACAATTCCATCACATCCTGTGCCATTAACTGGGTATGGGAATCTTGAATTTAACAGTATTGCATCTTCTACTAGATTTGCATATATTGCTCATAGTGGACTGGCTCCTATTAGAACGGTTAGCTTCAATTTTAGATACCAACTGAAAGGTGCTGACTTTGGATCAGGCGTGATTCTTACAGAGAATATACCCACTAGCGAGATTTCTCCTCCTAACGATTCTGGAGATTATATTGCTGCTTTATATGTCTTGCCGGATGGAAAGTATTATGTTATTACGCCACTATGCGCGCAATACACTACTTGTGGTTTGTCTGCAAATAAATATGCTGTTTATGAGTTAAACCCAGATGTAGATTATCAGATTAAATTTGAATTTTCTTTAACTAATTTAGATATATACGTTAATCAAGCTTTAGTGAGATCCTTAGGCATGAATGATTACAGAGCCGATGGGATTTTTTTTGGTAATTCCATGGTTACTAGTACTGCCAAGACTTGGCAGCATTTTTGGATAGACGATTTTTTGATCAATTATTCTGACTATTCAACCACTTCCTTCCCATTTCTCTCTCAAATTGACTCGAGGTGGAAGGAAATAGAGTACGACTCGGCGCATGAGTGGGCACCTATACTGGAGAGAGGTATAGGTAGGTGGGGGTGTGCCCTCACCTCGGCAGCAATGATACTGCAGGAAAATGAGATAAAGATGCCGGATGGTACAGAAGTAAATCCGGATAAACTAAATACCTGGATGCTCGGGCACGATGGCTATATCGGGCCGGGACTTGTGAACTGGATAGCTATTACCAGACTCGCAAAAGAGAGTTTTGACCTAAACACCGAAACCGTAAAATTGGCTAAGACAAAGCTAGAATTTGAGCGTAGTTATACTACTGCTCCCATGACTCTGCCGGCAATTCTTGGATTACCAGGACATTTTGTAGTAGCGCACGACACTGAGTCTCCTAATTGGTTGGTAAATGACCCAGCCAAAGAAGAGGGAGATACAACTCTGCCAATGACGACCACAATCCGAAGCGTTAATCGCTTTGTACCATCTAGCACTGATCTTTCGTATATGCTTTTGGCTACTAAAGTAGGTTTAGTCAGTGCAAGTTTGATAGATGAAGGCGGTGCACCTGTGCCAACAGATTGGGTGGAGGAATACCTCACCGACGATATCGGAGGGGCGACAACACCGGTTTGGAAAACTGCCTATGTGCCCAAACCAAGTACTGGCAAGTACCGACTACTCATAAATAATGGAGAGTCAGTCAGGACAAATTTTGAGATATATTTGTATGATAAAGAAGGGAATAACAAAAAACTTGTACTTGGAGTAGACCAAGGTGAGAAGATTTATGAAATTGATTTTGATAAATATAATGCCACGGCCAACACCGTCAAACTAGTCGACACAACACCCCCTTCGATGCCAACAATATTGGGGTTTAAAGATCCTACTTTGGCGTGTGGCGGACTAACAAACAGTAAATATATTACCGTAGACTGGAGTGATAGTACAGATGATGTAGGGGTGAGCAGCTATGATTACTCAGTCGACTATCCCCTTCCTGGTGGAGAACGTGGTAAGTGGCAAACAAATTTTACTAACTCGCAGTACCGAGGATCCCTAAACGAAGGTATCCACTACATCCAAGTCAGAGCCGTAGACTCATCCGGCAATAAATCTGACTGGAGCAATAGTTGTGCGATAACCTATGACTCGATCCCGCCAAAAGCACCGCGGAGTATCTTTGGCTATGGTTGGTGGAGAATGATTGTGGCTAACTGGACAAGATCAATCGACGCTGCCCTGTACAACGTATATGTTGGGCCAACTAAGGAGCAAATGGTAAAGGTGGGGAGCACTAGTTTAAACTACTGGTGGAGTGGCCATATGAAGCCAGGGTTTTACCTGGTAGGAGTCAAGGCCGTAGATAAGGCGGGTAACGAGAGCACAATGTCGCCGGTCTGGAGAGTAATGGTGTTTAGGTAATTTGATTATATATTTGTTTTTTCCAGAGTTTTAAAGTCCAGAGGACGTAGAGACTGGGGTAGAAATAGAGGGTGTGGAGGACCGGGAGTAAATTCGCTGGGAAGTGATACCATTTTTTGATAAAGATAAAGCTGCTTTTAAAACTAAACTTGATTTTGCCGCGGGGATCGTCAAAGGAACTACTAATCATGTGAGTCACCACAACTCTTGGATCTAGATAGAGTGCCAAGCCAGCACGTCTAGCCGTGACACAGTAGTCGACGTCTTCGAGGTAGAGGAAGTAGCGCTCGTCCATGAGTCCGGCGACCCTAAAAACGTCACGCTTGATGAGTACACAGGCAAAAGTAAGCAGATCATATTGCTGCGGTTTGTTTGGCAGTTTCGTCACATTATCATGGGGGAAACGGCACCATTTCCAGTCAATCGTGCCGCCAAGGCCATAGCTCCCCTTGCCTTCTGTGTGGGCTGGCGCGACCAAGTCTTTGTCTAATTTGATGAGTGGGAACAGGAAATCGCGGGGGACGGTGACATCGGGATTCATGATGAGGACATGAGTGGCGCCATGCTCTAGGGCGTACCGGATCCCCTGATTGTTACCAGCGGCAAAGCCGATATTACCTGGAGACTTAATATAGAAGGCTGAGGGGACCTGCTTGGCAAAAAACTTTTCTAAGTTTGCTTGGCCATTGTCGATGATCACGATTTCTGTATGCTTTGGTAGTTTTGACGATAGAAGCGACTCCGCTGCATGAACCGTGTCATGTTTACGATTGTAGTTGAGAATGAGGCAAAATACTTTTGACATCTGGTATAGTATATCTCATATGACAAAAGAACTGCGCAAAGCGATAGAAATAATCATCTCTCAGATGAAATCTCCTCAAAGGGTACTTGAAGTCGGGTCTAGACCAGCAGTGAATCAAGAAGAACTATGTAATCTACGACCACTTCTCTCCTCTTGCGAGTACATTGGGGTCGACATGCAAAAGGGGCCCGGAGTTGACGTGGTGGCCGACGCTATTGCTTTACCATTTCCTGATAATAGCTTTGATCTGGTCTTATGCCTAGAGACACTTGAGCATTGTGACGAACCTTGGAAAGTAACCTCCGAGATAGAGCGAGTATCGAAAAAGAATGGTGGGATTATCTTGTCATCCCAACAAAACTTCCCCCTCCATATGCATCCATCTGACTATTTTCGCTTCACTCCCTACGGCCTATCATCTCTGATCAAAAATAAGGTTAGTAAAGTAATGATGGGAATATCGCCGCCTTTTGATAACGAAGTAGAACTAAATCCAAAACACGTAATTGTGATTGCTTGGAACGGAGATCTTTGGGACGAAGCCAAACTAAAGAAAGCTCTCAAAAATGGAGAGTCAAGAATTAGCGGACACAAACCGTATCGTCACCGTGTCCAGGACGCATGGAAAATATTTAAGAGAGCACTGAGCGAGCTGAACTACCACCACGCGATAAAATTTTTCCGGTAAAAATAAGAAACATGGGCACCATAATACCTAAACTAATAATCCCGGCATAGGCAGGGGCAAGGAGGCCATAGTGAGGGAGAAGAAGAAGGGCAAAAATTAGCTCAATGGCGAAAGCGATGGTTCCAAAAAGCGAAGTAGTCCCCGGGTGCCCGGTACTATCTAGGACTGTACTAGCTAGGGGAGTAATGAGTAATAAGAGGCCGTAGTAGCGGTAGACTAAAATAAAGGAATGGATAGTCCCGACTAACTCTGGGTCTTTGAGCCACCAGATGAGAAATGAATAACCAATGAGCGAATAAGCACCAATAGCCAATAAACCTAGGGCAAATAATCCCAACTGAATACGTAGGTAGATACGGCGGATAGAGGGATTGACTCCTGACCTAGCAGAGGCGGGATAAAAAGCGGAGGCAACCTGGGCGACTCCACCCACCAATTTCTGGACTAAGCCCTGAGCGATGACATAAGCTGAAAGGTGTATCGGAGACAACGCCACGAGTAAGTACTTGCCATACTGGGATTGCGCCTGACCCACCAACTTACCCACTTGGTTCTTGAGGCCAAACGAAATGAGAGACTTGGCGACTGAAATAGACGGTTTGCCCTCCCGAGGACGAGGGAAATATTTCAGCGAAAAGTAAGCTAGAGGAGCTAAAGTAAGTAGATAGGTGAAGAGCGTTAACAAAATAATCGTAGGAACACCCTGCCCTATCCAGGATAGATAGGCGGCAAGAATAGTGTTGCCGGTTCCGACGATAAAAGTTTTTGTGTTGTAATAACCAAAATGACCCTCAGCTTGAGTTAGTGTGGAGTAGTGGGCGACGACATTGTTCATGAGCCCGATCGCAAAAATGATGGGAAGTATTAAGTAAGGGACATGGAGGTTGTAACAGATGATAGTTGCGATACTGGCGCCAACTACCCCGGTGAGGATGAATAATAAGCTAGAGGTGGCCCAGATGGTCTGACGTGATGGGCTAAACTCATGGTCACGAGTGAGCGCGCGCATGACAGCCTGCTGGAGTCCTAGATCGATCGAGGAAACAAGAGTGAGAGTAGCGACAATGAGTCCATACTGAGCAAATGCAGCAACTCCGAGATAGTGAACGAGGATAGGGGTGGAGATGAGAGAGGCAATAATGAGATAGATGTAGCCGGCGATATTCCAGGAGGCTGCGCGGGTGAGTGAGTAATGCATGAGGCTATTTTAGCGCGAATTGTAAAAGTCGTTACAAAAGTAGTAGTGCTCCGCCGAAGACTAGAATGGCGCCTACTATTTTTTGAGGTAGTTTGTCTTTTTCATTTAAGAGAAAATAGCTAAGGATAACTGTTATAACGACGTTTGATTGCTGAATAGGAGAGATAATTGATGCTTGACCGCCCATTTTGTAAGCGGAGTAAATAGCAATAGCCGAAAGAGCATATATTGCTGCAGTAAAAAATAACTTTCCAATAATTTCTTTGGAAAAGTAGTGAGGCAAACCTTTGATCAACCGAGGGCGATAAATAAGTATAGCTATGGCTGGGAGAATGAAAGCTAGAAATACATAAGGTGGAACGCTATGAAATTGATTGATAATAATGGCGTCATTGGTGAATCCAAGTCCAAACATAAGAGCACCAATTAATGCGTAGACATGACCGTTCTCTAATTTCCAATTTGATTTTTGGTAGTTAATAATAGTTACTCCAAGTATGATTGCGAGAATACCAAAAAGATTAGTTGCTGTAAGTTTTTCTCCTAGAAAAATCATTGCTGAGATAACAGACCAGGCACTATTAGAAGCAAAGATTATTGAAACTTCTGAGGCTGGAGATTTTTGGTATGCATGGTAGATACATACACTACCAACACTATAGAATATAATCATCAGAACCATGTTGAACCAGACTGATGCGAGATTGGGGAATTCAAATGATTTTGTAAAAAGAGTATAACCAAGAAGAGCAACAGAAACTAATACTGGAAAAATAAAACTGAAGGTATAACTATCACTATCGTCATGTTTTAGCATAATTTTTTGGAGAACGCGAGATAACGACGCTGTAAAAGCACTGATGAGGGTAAGTATTAACCAATTCATATAGATTATTTTACGCTTTTAGTGAAGTAATGTAACTATTTGTGAATGGATTTCCTTGTTGGCGCAGGCGAGGTGACCATGAACGGGTCTATCATACCTATCAACCTCGCCGGTAAGGGAGGTAAAGACTCCACCGGCCTCCTCGATAATAATCTTTGAAGCCGCAGAATCGTGGGCACTTGCTCCTGGGAAAATGGTCGCAGCAAATTCGCCACAAGCCACCATGGTGTCCATATACACTATAGAGAGAAGAGAAAATAATTTTGCTCTTGAATCGGCGAGTTTAGCCATCAATGGAGTAAAGATGTCCATATCACCCTTCCAGGGGACAACTCCAACTGATTCATCAAGAATAGAAGTGGTTAATTTGGTATGGATTGGAGTACCGTTTAGCATAGTCCCGTTTCCCTTGGTAGCGGTAAAGAGTCTATCCATAAAGGGATCGTAAACTACTCCCAATATGGGTTGTCCATCATGAACCAAAGCCAGTACAAAGGTTGAGGTAGGAATGCCATGCATAAAAGGAAAAGTACCATCGATGGGATCGCAGATCCAAACAAATTCTTTGGATCTAGTTAAATCACTCCCCTCTTCGGCTAGAATACTATGTTCAGGAAATTCTTGGTGAATGGTGTCGATGACTAATTGATTGATCTTTTTATCCACCATGGTCACAGGCGTATGATCTGACTTCCACTCCTTATTTGCACCTAGGACAAGTTCTTGGCGAATGATAGCGCCGGCAGTCTGAGCCAACTGCTTGGCAATACTAAGGGGATGAGAAAGATCAGTTGGCATTGCCTGCACTGATGGCTCCTTTGACGGTACCTACGGTGATCTCGGCTTCGGCGGTGGGGACTAACCCAAATGCAGAGATTGGCCAGTAGCGGAAGAAGGCGCGGCCGACAATTTGTTGAGTAGTAACTAGACCCCACTCGCGGGAATCGGAGGAATGTCCGCGGTTGTCTCCCATGACTAAATACTGCCCGGGTGGAACCTCTACTTCTTGGTTTTCGCGGATAAAGCGACCTGCCAGGACACTACCTGGATCGTTGACATAGTGCTCTTCTAGTTTGGTGCCATTGAGATAGACGTAACCACCAGATATTTTGACACTGTCACCAGGTACCCCGAGAATACGTTTGATGAAGTCTACTCGTTCATCCTGCGGAGAATGGAAAACGACTACATCTCCCCTCTTGGGCGGGTGGATCCGGTAGGAGAGCTTGTCAGTCAAGATATACTCGGCGTTGTGGAAGTTGGGGACCATGGACTGGCCATCAACCTGATGGGGCTGGAAGAGGAAGATATAGACAACAGCAAAGATGGCAAGAGAGACCACGATAGTTTCGAGGAAGTCGAGGAAAAATAGCCATAGGTTGCGTAAAAAGAACATATGAGTCAAGGATACATGGCGTGGTAAAATAGTGCAATACCTAGAAGGACTCGTGGCTCAGGGGTAGAGCGTCCCGTTCACATCGGGAAGGTCGGAGGTTCGAGACCTCCCGAGTCCACAATTTACATATGATCAATTCCATTATTGTCATCGTTTTCGAAGCTTTCCCTGGACATTTTTAAACCGATGATAGCTAATGCGGCAATAAGTGGGATGACTAAGCATCCTCTGAACAAACCTTCTGCACCAAGTCTTATTGATTCTATTATCCCAGGTCGTTTGTTTTCAGTCTGCATAGTCATATTTTGTTATACTTTTACTCCGCTAGTTTTAGAATTTTGGCGAGGATAGCGTCGGTATCTTCTGGACTACCTTTGAGCTTGATGAGGATTTTGGTTTCACGCTTGCTACGAGTGAGTTTGACTGATGAAAGTTTGCCAAGTGCAGCAGCGAGTTTTTTCTGCATTTGAGTGGTTTCGTCAGTCAGAATAAAGGCGGGACGGCCACCAACTTGACTAGGTTTTTCATCAAATTCTTTTTTGAGCCTGCGCGCGATCTCTTCGGCCCGTCTAACGCTAGCCCCTTCCTTGAGCACTACCTTGTAGGCTTCGATCATTAACCTCGTATCATCGATGCTAGAGAGTGCCCGAGCATGTCCCTCGGTGATGAGCCCACCAATAAGACCATCTTTAAGAGCATCTGGTAGATCGAGGAGTTTGAGAGTGTTACTCACATAAGCGGGAGATTTAGAAACTTTTTTGGCAATATCGGCGTTTCCTAGGTTGAATTCGTGCATGAGACGAATAAAGGCCTTGCCTCGCTCGATCGGGTTTAGATCTTGACGCTGAACGTTTTCGACTATGGCCATCTCGAGCATACCTTTGGGAGTTGTCTCTTTGATGACTACTGGCACGCGTTTGAGGCCGACAATTTTACTGGCGCGCCACCTACGTTCACCGGCGATGATCTGATAACCAGCGGGAGTATGGGCAATGACAAGAGGCTCTAAGATACCGTGCTCTTTGATAGACTCGACTAAATCGGTGACAGAGTTAGCCAAAATAGTACCACGAGGCTGGAGTGGATTGGGCTGGACCATGTCGATATCTAACTCGTGGATGTTCTTTTGATCTGTCATAGCATGAGGATAACACGTGTTTGAACGCGTGAAAAGATGATTTACTATCTCAAAGTGATGATAAACTATGTTTATGAATAATGTCAGGCGTTATCATCTCATTACATTTTTGTTGAATTTGTCGTTTACCCTCCCCATATGGGTGATTTTTGGAACGGATTATCTGGGACTGACCAATTTACAATCATATTGGTTAGGTACTTTTTACTGGTTGATAAGTGCTGTCTTTGAAATTCCAACAGGATCATGGGCAGACAGATTTGGAAGGAAAAGAGTGTTTAGCTGGGGAGTAGCCGTTGGAATTGCAACCTTAATATTGTTTGTACTTACAAAAAATTTCTATCTATTGATGATCTCGCAGATTGCGGCTGGATTTGCGGTGGCGCTTAAATCTGGTCCACTTACATCACTTATATATGACTGGTTATTGGATCAAAAAAGAGAAAAAGAGTTTTTAAATATAACTTCTAACAATTTGACTTATTTATTTGTTGGGAGAGTTATTGGAGGAGCACTGGGTGGAATAGCTTATACAATATATCCTACTCTCCCCTACATATTACTCATTATTGCTGACGTTATTGTCTGGGTTATTGTACAAGGACTGATAGAGTCCAGACACCTGACAGAAGAGCCTCTCTCTGATAAGGTGGTTATTCGAGAGTCGATAAGTAACTTTATCCGGCTGATGAAAAAATTCGATTTTGCACTAGTTATGTATGCCTCAATTGCCTTTAGTTGTTTAGCAAACGCTCTGTGGTTTGCTTACCAGCCATATTTCCAGCGATTTGGGTTTGATGGTAAAGTGATTGGATTGCTATACATGCCTTTGTCGCTAGCCTCAGCGTTTGGGTCACAAATAATTAAGAGAATTATCCCTCGTATCCACACAACATGGCTATACACAATAATGCTTGCCATTACCGGGTTGGTAGGACTTGCTATGAACAGTTTAAGTATATGGGTAGGCATGGTAGCAATTGTTTGCTTAGCCATAATTTTTGGATTTGATAATCCGGCAACTGCCGCATTTTTCCAACATTACTACCCATCGAAAATTCGTGCCACCATGTCTAGTATTGAATCGCTAATTGGTAGTCTTGTGTTGGTTACGGCATCGGTAACAACTGGCTACTTCCTGGATCAATACTCGTTGAACACTCTATTTATATTTGTTATGTGTATTACTTTGACTGTTGCAGGCGTAGTTGGGATCCTTAGTGTGCGGTTGCCAAAAACATTGAAGGTCTAACTAGTCCTCTAATTGAAATGAAACATAGGATCTGAGGAAATTATTTGACGGCGACGAAGGCTTTGCCGAGTCGAGTGAAGAAGGAAACAACGCCGTCTTTCATGGCAAAGAGGGTGTAATCACGGCCAGTTCCTACGCCTTGACCTGCGCGAGTGCGTGTACCAACTTGGCGAATGATGATTTGACCAGTCTTGACTACTTCACCGCCGAATTTTTTTAACCCTCGGCGTTTACCTGGTCTTGGACTTGCTTGTCTGGTGGCTCCACCTGCTTTGACGTGTGACATAAAAATCTAAAATCATAAATTCTCAAATTCTCAAATTTGGGAACCTATTTCTTCTCCAGTATAGTAATATTGCGAACTACTGCTGCCCCTGGTTTGGCATATGGCACAGTAGCTAAGTGATTGTAGCCGAGACTGGTTAGAGTGTCAATGGAAATGGTCGGAATAATCCGGTTATAGACGTTAAAACTAGGGATGGACATAACTACGCGTCCCCCAGATGACAAGGCAAGGGCAAACGATTTAAAGGCTCCTCGGTAGAGCTTGTCGAGACCTTTGGCGATATTTTTGATTTTTTCTAGACTAGAGGGGTTACGCTCGTCAAGAAGCGGACCCATATAGGGCTCCGTAGCGACGGCGTCGACTGCAGGAAAGGCTTCATGAAAATGAGTAGCGTCAACGATAGCCAAATTGTATGTACGAGGGGTAAGACCAGGTGTAGAGAGAATCCATTCGAGATTGGATTTGGTGCCAGGGATAGCTCCCTGGTTGGTGTCTGAGCCTATGACATTACAGCCTATCATAATGGCCTCAGACAATATCGTGCCAGTACCACAGAATGGATCGGCGAGGGTGAGATCTGCTTTACCCTCTGTTGCCAAGTTCACCATGATGCGCGCGACTTTAGGAGGGAGCATCCCCCGCTTGATATCCCTATAGGGTTTAGAGCGATCGCGAGAGACCCAATCCTCGGCATCATAAATCCAAACAGTTTTGGCGATGGTAATTTCTTTGCCACATGGGATCAGATTAAATTCACTGACGTGTTGATGAGATAACATAAGAAGCTCGTGCTCGGTGGTTTCCATGGAGACAAAGCGAATTGGCCTTTCAACGCCTGATTTGATGGTGTGGAAAACACTGCGCTCCATACCAAGATCTGAGTAATCGGTGATGGCAATGTTTTTGGCTGAATCTTGAGCGATGAGCTCGATAAGCTTGGGGGTTAATTCTTTTAAGGCGACAACTGCGAGTGATTCTGCCACCTTGCGAGTACCACCTAGACGAGGGAGAGTTAAAAGATCTAGGTCACCCTCATAACTGGCAATTTCCTTGCCGACAAGATTAAATTCCCCCGGATAAAGAGTCCTGAGTTCAAGAAGGGAAAGATCTGGCGTATTACCAAGAAAGAAGTAGTGCATAGTTCTAGTATAAAGTATGGGGAGAAAATTACTTAGCAGCTTTTTTCACACTTCGCCCTTTGGGCTTTGCGGTGACAGGTTTGGCTTTAGTTGTAGGTTTTATGACCTTAGTTACTTTGGTGGCTTTTGGAGCTTTCCCAGCTTCGCTCTTTGAGCTACGCGGGGACACGGTGGCTGCTTTTTTGGTTTCGGCGGCGGCTTTTTTAACCCCAATACCGTTGATTTTTACCTGAGTGTACTTCTGGCGGTGACCAGTGTGTTTGCGATAGCGGGATTTGGATTTATACTTAAAGACTTCAATTTTGTCACCTTTGACGTCGGCGATAACATCGGCGTAAACTTTCATGCCCTCGACTGTGGGGGTACCAATTTGAACCTTGTCACCGTCAACTACGAGAAGGACTTCTTCAAAAACAAAGGTAGAGTCCGTGGACTCTAAGAGCTCAACTTCGATAACCTGGCCTTCCATGACTCTATATTGTTTGCCACCTGTTTTAATGACTGCGTATTTCATATGTTTTATTATAGCTGACTACTTGATTTCTATCAAGGTGTGAGTCTTGTCTCCCCTGGCGACAGAGGAAGCAATCCCAAGGGTGATGGCCGTGGCCAAGACAGAACTACCCCCGTATGAGATGAGAGGCAAAGTAACGCCAGTGACTGGAGCGATCCCAATATTCATGCCAAGATTAATGAAGGTTTGGAAAAATAAATAGCTAAAAATGCCAATAAAGATCAGGCGAGAACTACTACTGGGAGTGTGAGTGGCAAGACTGAGGATGCGAAAGAGCAGTCCGCCCAGACAAAAAATAACCAGGAGACTACCTATTAAACCGAGTTCTTCAGCCATAGAGGCAAAGATAAAGTCAGTGTGGCGCTCGGGGAGGAAGCGAAGATGAGACTGGGTACCATGCCCAAGACCCTTGCCAAAAATACCGCCTGATCCAACAGCAATAATCGATTGAATGACGTTGTAACCACTGCCTAAGGGATCGCGGTACGGATCAATGAAAGTTTCTAGACGTTTGAGTTGGTAGTCGTGGAGAAACCTGGGGAGATACTCGGTAAAGATAGCGGCAAGTCCAGCAGCTGCGGCGATAAACCAGTAGGAAAGACCAGCAACAAAGACTTGTGAGGCCCAAATTGAAGTAACGACGAGAGCCGTGCCTAGATCTGGTTGCTTGAAGATAAGGAAGGCAGGGATAGCAAAAAGGACACTATTGATGACAATATTTCTTAGAGTTTTGGGCGGAAAAACCTTGAGGAAATAGGCAAAAGATAAGACTAGAAGCGGTTTGGCAAATTCTCCAGCTTGGAGCTGAAAGCCCGCGATAGGGATCCAGCGAGTAGAGCCGCGAACGTCTGAGCCGAGTAAGAAAGTAGCAATGAGTAAAAGAACAGAGAGAACATAACCGAGGGGAGCAAAAGTTTTAAAGACAGCAGAGTCTTGACTAGCAAGATAAACAAAAAGAATAAGGCCTATCCCAAACATGATAGCTTGCTGGCCAACACGGTCGGGGCTAATACTTGTTAGGACCACCAAACTCAAGGTTCCAGCTAGGAGATAGCACAGCGTTAACCAACTGTCTGGGAGCCAATGTTTCATATTAAACACGGGCGACCGCAAGGGTCGCCCCTACGGTCAATGCTGAGGCATTGACCTTTTTCTTGATCTCCTCTGTCCAAGACTCCGGCCAGCTAGGAAGCTCGACAGTGACGAGGTCTGATGACTGCAAACCTAGTTTTTTGCGAGCACCTTGGATGTCGCGCATGAGGTCACGAGCAATCCCCTCATCCTCGAGTTCGGGAGTAAGCTGAGTGTCTAGTGCAACTAATAAATGATCGCCTTTGACTGAGACTATTGTCTTGACATTAAGCTCGTCTTCGATAATATCTTGCAATCCTTGAGTTATAACCCCGGGGGTTGTAAGTGAGAGGCTAGCAAGTGGTTGGCGGAGACGAATATTTGCCGTTTTGCGGGCGGCATGACCCTTTTCGACAATTTGCATGACAACTTCCATGGATGTTTCTAGTTCCTGAGAAATAAACTCCTGACGCGAGTTTGGCCAGAGTTCGAGGTGGACTGAGTCAAGAGCACCTGGGAGATTCTGATAAACGCGCTCGGCCATAAAGGGAGCAAACGGTGCCATCAGGAGACAATAGCGCCTTAGGACATAGCCAAGGACGGTCTGACTATCTTTACTCGTTCTTAGACGATCGCGGGAGAGACGGAGATACCAAGTGGAAAAGTCTTTGGCGAAAGCCATGAGAGGGCGACTGGCAGTGACGACGTCATAGTTGTCCATGGCGGTCGTGACAGCAAGGGTTAAACCCTCGATTTTAGACAAGAGCCACTTATCTAGTGGATTGGTGACTGTCTCTGGCAAAGCGGACGAAGATGATCCAGTCATTTTGTAGAAGGCAAAGATATTCCACCAGATATTCATAACGTTTTTGCGGATATCGTCAACCGAGCTTTCAGAGAAACTCAGATTGTCAGCCTTCATCACGACCGAACTCATGAGATATAAGCGGAGAGAATCAACCCCGTATTTGTCGATAAGGAGCGTGGGATCGGGATAGTTCTTTTTGCTCTTACTCATTTTGGTGCCATCCTCGGCCAGAATGGTGCCGGTTGTCACCGCGTTCTCAAAGGCTGGTTTACCAAAGAGGGCGACTGACATGACGTGAAGGGTATAGAACCAGGCTCTGGTTTGAGCGATGTACTCGACGATGTACTGGGCCGGATAACGAGATTCAAAAGTTGCTTTACCGTCAAAGGGATAGTGCTGTGAGGCAAAGGGCATACTGCCGGACTCGATCCAGCAATCAAAGACATCGGGAATGCGGTGGCCTACTTCAGTTTTGTCGTCGTCGACATAGACATCCATGTCATCGATGAATTCGCGGTGGATGTCGCTTAGGTTGGTATTAGGTTTAACTGCCCATTTGTTTAACTCTTCAACTGAGCCTATTACTCGGATTTTGCCGCTCTTCTCCCCTATCCAGATCGGCATCGGTGTCCCCCAATAACGGGAACGGGAAATGTTCCAGTCCGGGGCGGTTTCGAGTCCCTTGCCAAACCTACCCTCTTTGAGAAAACCAGGGTACCAGTTGATAGATTTGTTTTGCTCGGTTAGATTGGGTTTAATTTTTTGGATATTGATAAACCAAGCAGGGATAGCGTTGTAATAGAGCGCGGTGCCACAACGGTAACAGAACGGGTATGAGTGAGAGGTCATCTCAGATTTAAACATTAAGTTGCGCGAGGTCAAATCTTTGATCACCCAGTCCTGAGTCTTGCTGTAGTACTGACCGGCCAGGGGGGTAACAAAGTCCAAGAATTTACCTTGGTCGTCGAGCATGGGGACAGTCGGCAACCCCTCTTTGACGGCCAGCTGATAGTCATCCTCGCCGTAGATGGCGGCAGTGTGGACGATACCGGTACCGTCGTCTAAGGTAACAAAGTCGGCGGAGCAAACAACATACGATTTTTTGCTGCCTTCAACAGGTAAGAAATTGAAGATGGGTTCGTAGGTAAGTCCAACTAATTCTGTGCCTTTGACCGACCTTAGAACTTTGAGATCTTTGGGGGCAAGGGACTCGGCAAACCAGAGAATATCACTGCCTGATTCCACTTGGACGTAGCTAGCCTTAGGATTGACTGCCAAACCAACGTTACCAGGTAAGGTCCAAGGAGTGGTGGTCCAGGCGACAAAATACTCATTGCTAGTCCCTGTGACCTTGAATTTGACGTAGACAGAGTGTGACTCGACGTCTTTGTACGAGTTGTCCATGGCAATCTCGAAGTTTGAGAGTGGGGTGGAACAACGTGGACAGTAGAGGACGACTTTGCGACCCTGATAGACGAGATCTTTTTCGTAGAGAGTTTTAAACGCCCACCAGACCGATTCCATGAAGGTCTTGTCCATGGTTTTGTATGAGTGTTCCATATCGACCCAGCGGCCAAGACGCTTGATCATGACCTGCCACTGTTTGTCATAGCGGAGGATACTGGCGCGACAGGCCGCGTTGAATTTGTCTATACCTAGTTCTTCGATACCTTTTTTGCCGCCTTTGAGGCCTAGCTCTCCCTCGATCATGTTTTCGATGGGTACGCCGTGGCAATCCCAGCCCCAATTACGCTCCACCCGATATCCTTTCATGGTCCAGTAGCGAGGGACAACATCTTTGGCGGTGCTACATAAAAGATGACCATAGTGAGGGAGACCGGTAGCAAATGGTGGACCATCGTAAAAAACGTAAGGTTTTGAATCTGGTCGCTCAGAGACAGAGCGCTCAAAAGCCTTAGTTTCGTCCCAGTAAGTAAGAACCTCTTCTTCATGACCGGCATGATTGAGAGCACTTTCAAATTTGTCGACTTGCAAGTTTGTTTTGGTCATAAATACCCCTTTAAACCAATAAAGACCCTCATATAAAAGGGTCTTTGCAGACGGTACCACCTTTTGTTTAACTCTTGAATAGCTTTAACGGGCAAACCCGGGGGATTCTAATTGATTCTTTCCCCGACTCGTCTGATGATGGTCAGACTCAAGCGTCTTTGTTGTGGTAAGTATAGCAAATTATTCTTTAAAGACAAATTCATACTGTATGATACGTATATTATGGCAAAGCGAGCAGTAGTACGACATATGAAACAACCTGATCCCATCCCTTTTACAAAGGTGGGGTTTGAAAATTTGAAGATAAGACAGTCAGAGCTCTTGGCTAAACGCGAGATAGTACTAGTCTCACTTCAACGTGCGCGGGAGATGGGTGATTTATCAGAAAATGGAGCCTATACTGCGGCTAGATTTGAACTAGGCAATGTGGACAGGGAACTAAAGAGATTAGAGTACCACATCAAGTACGGCCAGGTCGTATCAGCTACCAGTTTTGATAAGGTGGGGTTTGGCAATATTGTGACCGTTGAAATAAATGGTAAGGAATATACCTATACCCTGGTGGGAACAAATGAATCTGATCCTAAGAAAGCCATGATCTCGCTCGAATCCCCGATTGGGATGGCACTACTTGGAAAGCGAGTGGGCGAGAAGGCGATTGTGGTGATGTCTGATCGGCAGATAGAGTATATTGTGAAGAAGATAGACTAAATATAGTGCTCATACTTTCAAACGCGAGGTTTCCATCCCTCAGCGAACAAGTCATAAAGCATTTCTGCTGTTCGTGTTAGTTTATATGCCTCATCTACCACTATGTTCCTAGGATGTTTTAGTTCTGAGACTCGCCTTTTTGCTTCAATTATGGCTTCTTCTGTAGCGATAATAAATTGCTCTCCAAAAGCATAGGGAATAAATCCGGAACCAGGTAATGCTTCCACTTCTCTTTGGTTTAAAATTAGCACTTGTTTATTTTCGGGTAACATACTATATTTCCTTTCTGTTTATTATTGCTGCCTCAAGAAAGCTGGAATATCGAAGGGATCGGTTTCATCTTTTGAACTTGGTGCAGGTGGGATAAAGGGAGTGTCGTCATCATCGTCTGATTTGTCGTCGGTTTGAGCCGCATACTGACTAGTGGCAGACTGACCAATACCTTGGAGACCCGTAAAACCGCCCCGATTGTTTTCAAAACCTGTAGCAATAACAGAAATCTTGATTTGGTCGCCCATAGCCTCGTCGATAGTGGCACCAAAGATGATATTGGCATCTGGATCGGCGTGGGTACTGATCATCTCGGCGGCCTCTGAGACTTCGGTCATGGTGAGACTGGTACCACCAGTAATATTAAAGAGGATACCGCGGGCACCGTCGATCTTGACTTCAAGCAGTGGACTAGAGATGGCGGTACGAGCAGCCATCTGGGCTCGGTTCTCGCCCGTGCCCATACCCACACCCATAAGAGCGGTACCGGCATCGGTCATGATAGCGCGGACGTCGGCAAAGTCGACATTGATGAGACCTGAGACAGTGATGAGGTCGGAGATGCCTTGGACGCCTTGGCCAAGAACTGAGTCAGCTACGCGGAATGCTTCTTGTAGAGTCATTTTCTTGTCTACCACATCCATGAGCTTTTGATTGGGGATCACAATTAGGGTATCGACTTTACCCTTGAGTTCTTCGATTCCATCTTCGGCCACGCTCATGCGGCGAATGCCTTCAAAAGCAAATGGTTTGGTCACAACCGCAACGGTCAGGGCGCCGGCCTCTTTGGCTAGCTCGGCGATAATGGGAGCACCACCAGTACCGGTTCCCCCACCCATGCCGGCGGTAATAAAGACCATGTCAGTATCCATGAGAAGTTCTTTGATTTTTTCGCGTGATTCCTGGGCAGCTTGTTGACCCACGTCTGGATCGGCACCACTGCCTAGGCCTTTGGTGAGATTCTCGCCGATTTGGATCTTGACGGAGGCGGGGTTGTTTAAGAGAGCCTGGGAATCGGTATTGATAGCGACAAATTCAACTCCTTTGATTTTGCCGGTTGTAACCATGCTGGCGACTGCGTTGTTGCCACCACCACCGATACCGATAACTTTAATTTTGGCGACTGCGTTTAAATCTGGCTTTACTAGACCCATAGAGTTCTCATCTTAACATATTATATTTGGGCCCTCCTTCGCATAAAGCTACGGAAGGGCGCTGCAGGTTTTTGTATCCAGGGCAGGAATAAAAATAGTATACACTATGGCAGGAACGATTTGATAAAGTCTACCACTTTTTTCATAGAGAATGAAGATGGCAAGATATTACCTAGTTTAGGAAGCCTAAAACTAGGACCTGAAGGAGCATTTTCGGACTGATTAGAAAGCATGAGCAGTCCTGCAACCGTGGCGTATTCGGGAGTGTTAATCTCGTCGACTAATCCTGTAAGTCCGGTTGGAATACCAACTCTAGCCTGCATGTTGAGGATCTTTCTGGCGGTATCGCCTAGACCATAAGTGAGCGCGCCGCCACCGGTGATCACAAGCCCTGCAGGAGTCTTGCCGCCCATACCAGCTTTGATCAGCTCGGCTTTGATGAGCTCAAAGATTTCGTTGAGTCTAGGCCTAACTATTCCTTCAACCACGGCTTTGCGAGAAATTTTTCTGGGAGCATCATTTAATCCTAGTTTGTGAAGATCGATTTCGTCGGCTTGCTTTTTGCTGCCTGGATTCTTGGGGTCTAGGACTTTGGCAATTTTGTCGTCAGGTGAGAGATTGCGCTTGATGCTTTCGGCACTACCCAAAGATACGCGGAGACCAATAGCAATATCATTGGTGATATTTTTGGCTCCTACCGGGATGACGGCAGAGTGGGAGAGCGCGCCGTCGATGTAGACACAGAGACTGGTGGTGCCACCACCGATATCAACCAAAACCACCCCAAGCTCCTTTTCGGTTTCGTTGAGGGTAGCAACCGACGAGGCAAGGCCAGAAAAAGTGACGGCTCTCGTATCAACGCCGATTTCGCTCATAACTTTGCTGAGATTTTTGAGATTGACAGAGGAACCAGTGATCAGGTGAGCCTCGGCTTCGAGTCTGACGCCAGACATGCCAACGGGGTCTTTGATACCCTCCTGATTGTCGACCAGGAAGAAACGAGGGATGACATGGAGGATTTCGCGAGCAGTAGGGAGTGGGACGGCTTTGGCAGCCTCAACTACCCGAGCGACATCGCTCTCTGAAATTTCGCCATCTGGATTTTGGACGGCGACCAAACCTTTAGAATTTTGGGACTCAATGTGGAGACCTGATACAGAGACCGAGACATCTTTAATAGATAGACCTGCCATGCGCTCGGCGCTCTCGACGGACTCAGTGACGGCTTCGATGGTGTCTTCGATGTCCACTATCTGACTTTTACGAATACCGCGACTAGGAACGCTCGCAACCCCCACTACACGGAGATTGGTATCTTCTTCTCCCCTGGTGGCAATGACGCAGGTGATCTTGGAAGACCCTAAATCAACTACAGAAATTTGAGAAGTCTTTTTCATATTTTTATCTTAGCACAGGCCGATCGAAGCGGACATCAATAGTGCTTCCACCTTTTGTAATTGTATCGTCAGAGAGAACGACCTGCAATAGACGGAGCTGGGTTAACTCATCTTTTTTGGGAGTGAAAAGGGCACGTTTCCCGCTCGGCAAGATGAGCTCAACCATATCCTCACTAACGAGGGTAATAGTTTTGACGGTAAATGACTCGTCAACTAGTTTTTGGGCGAGAGTCAAGGTCTTGATAATTAACTCATTTTCTGGAGGCTGACCAACAACCACGGTAAGTGGACCTGGTACAATAATTGAGGGAACATTGGGATCTGTATCTCTTACGCTGATCACGCGAAACCGAGAATCCATTACGGCCCAGACTGAAACGTCCTTGACTTTGAGGGCAACTACAGGACTGACTGAGACGAGCTCTAGTTTAATAGTTACCGGCAGTATTTTGTGGAGCGTGGCTGTTTGAATAGTAAAGTCCCCTGAAGTAAGTCTGGTTGTAACTGTAGACGAATTTAATTTAAAAATATTTTGACCTTTTAGCTTGTCTAGCTCAGCGATAACATTTGGATCCGTACATTCTTTAAAATCTAGAGAGCATTTGATAGAGGTAATACTAAAAAACGGCGAGTAAAGGACAAAATATCCAAGGACTAAAACTCCGAGACAAATAAACAAAGGCAATAAATAATCCGAGGTAAAAACTAGATACTTGGACCGAGACGGGTGAAATTCTTTGACTTCCTCCATATTACTTTAGTTCGCCAATGAGATGCTCGACTAAGACAGTAGAGGCATCTTTGCTTAACTTGATTGGTTTGGCCTGGATCTTTTTGAGATTGTTATAGTTTTCGAGAAAATTGGGAAGAGTGAGGCTAGTTTGGGGGAGAATTAGCCCAATTTTGGCTTTAACCAATATTTGCGCATTTTTGTGTTGTTCGTGGTCATGAGTCGACATGAGCGGTACAAGGATAGAAGGCAAGGCAACAACTCCTAACTCGTAACAAATATGAGCCCCGGAGCGACCGAAATAGTAGTCGGCGCTACGGAGATGGGTGCCGATCTCACTCTCTGAAATATAGCCAAGCAGGAGATAGCAGTCTGAGAGACTACCTAGCTCGTTACGGATGGCGAGGGCGTGTTCGTAATCACCGGTTAGAGAGCTCGTGCCTGTTTGGTGAACTAGATTGAAGTGGTTGAGGAGGTCTCTTAGATGGGTAAAAATAAAGGTATTGATGGCATGGGAACCTTGTTTGCCTCCCATGACTAGAAGGGTGGGCTTTTGACGAGCAAAAATTTCCTTGGACCTCCCAGAGAGAATACTTGGGCGTAGGGGGAGGCCTACTACTTTAATTTTGGTTTGGTCAAAGTATTTGGCAGATTCTGACCAGGTTAGATAAATGGTTTTGGCCAAGCGCCCGATGAGTTTGTTGGCACGACCTGCGGTAACCGTTTGCTCGTGTAAATAAATGGGAATGCCGAGAGCCTTGCCGGCGAAGGCGACAGTCCCGCCGAGGTAACCGCCAAAACTAAGGATGGCAGTGGGAGAGATAGTTTTTAACAATTTAAATGATTTGATTAGTCCTCCAGGGAGACGAATAAGCTCAGCGATACTGGCGGTTAGTTTGCCAGCCTGGAGATCATGGAAAGGGATACCTGCTCCCGTCACCTCTATATACTCGGCGCTATCGATTTTGTCCCCACGACTGCTGCTGCGATGGCCGATCCAGACTACTTTGTATCCCCTGCTGATCAACTCCTTGGCTACGACTAGGGCTGAGTTGTGGTGACCACCAGTGATGACGATTGTAGGCATATTTACAGTATAGCAATATGGGATGTTTTTATTTATGTCTTGCGATATTTCTATTATGGAATATATAATGCCCCGATGAATGAAGTGCAGAGATGGCTCAAAAATAATACACCAAAACTAGAGAGTGTGCTTGGTGAATATTCTGACACCCACGTTTATCACGGTCGTCGCCATAAAAGGGTGCATCGTT
>Ga0172379_10003957_pt1 | contig 22697 bp, 17 predicted proteins | sample GrowelOW334metaG_FD_119756 | JGI IMG/M metagenome (GOLD analysis project Ga0172379, IMG submission 119756) | Groundwater microbial communities from an aquifer near a municipal landfill in Southern Ontario, Canada - Groundwater well OW334 metaG | ecosystem: Environmental > Aquatic > Deep... | reverse complement strand
TATATTTTAACTGTATTTGATGTAACAGGCCGAGCCATAACGTCTGTTACCATGGATATAAACGTGAATTCCACCCAAGCGTATAATAATAATTCAGAGCCAAAAGTGGCCGGCGCCTTTATTACCAAAGAGCTGTTAAATATCCGCGGTGGGCCTAATGTCATTCAACCTCGCGGACCACAACAATAAAATTTCTTTCTGCAAATCAAATAATAAAAAACTCCTCTGCAAAAACAGAGGAGTTTTTTATTTCATCCTTCAAGGAAAATAAATAAGTCAGTCTACAAAACAATGTAATTACATTGTTTTGTAGACTGACTTTGCGTGATGCTAGTTTAGGGTCTGGTATAACAAATTATGAAAAGTGATATAATTAAATTAGGATTTAATTATATAAGTATTAATCCTAAAAATATGGAGAAATATAATAAGGTGAATATTTCGGATTTAGTAAAATCCGGAGAGCCCAAACAAAAGTTTAAAATAAGCAATTCAGAAATTAAATTATTAGAAAATATTGCTCAAGTGATTTTGGCGGTTACGGTAATGGCCGGTGCAATTACTATATCGGCGGTCGCGCCGAATCTGTTTCAAATTTTGGACAAAGTTCCCTGGAGAAAGAAAACTTACTCTCAATGGAATACTAAACGCGATGATCAGCGAAGAAAAATTGCCAGAACATTTTATTATTTAAAAAATAAAGGTTATGTGACTTTGGAACCAAGCGGCGAAAATTTTACCATAAAAATTACCGGCAAGGGTCAAAAACAAATTGACAAGATGCAGTTTAGGTTTATGCAAATCAAGCGAGCTCAAAAATGGGATGGTCATTGGTGGTTGGCGCTGGCGGATATTCCATCTAATCCGTACAGACATAATGCAGACTTGTTCAGGCAGAAAGTAAAAAGAATGGGGTTGTATCCGCTTCAGCGAACCGTCTGGGTTTATCCATTTGACCCGAGAGAAGAAGTTGGGTTTGCTTCGGCGTATTATAAAGTGGAAAAGTTTGTCACCGTCATGGAAGTTGTATCCCTAGACCAGGAAGACTTAAAAAAGTTAAAAGATTATTTTAAAGAAAAAAGTATTATTTAAAATAATAAGTATAACTTTATTTTTTTGCAGTCTACAAAACAATGTAATTACATTGTTTTGTAGACTGGCTTGAGTTTTGCTTTTTTGATGGGGTTTAAAGTTTTTTGGGTAAGGTTGCTGACGAGAATCTTTGGTTGATATAAAATTGCTGGATGCATTTAACTCATTTATCAGTATTTGCAGACAGTCAAGCCGAAACAAATTATGGGAAATTATTGACTGCTAGGCTGTGGAAAAGTGTTAAAAAGCTCAAATTACCCTGGCTTTGCAAAATTTTGTGGTTTTTAAAAAATTATGGTATAATTTTAGAGTAATTTGCAAAGAAAAATAGCTATTCCTTAAGCTTTTTTAATACCTTGGTTAAGAAACTAAAAACAAAAATTATAAGTTTAGCTAGGTTTAAATTTATTGTTTTAGCTGTGCCGGCTATCTTGGCCGTTGCTTTTTCTTTGTCTGTAAATAAAGCATATGCATCGCAAGATATACCCGCAAACACTGTTAAAGCGACTTTAAGTGTTAATGATAATTTTTTCAGAATCTCAAAAACTGGCACGGCAAATGTTAAAGTTAGCTTAACTTTGGTTTCGCCGGATGCCATTAAAATGGGTAAAGACCCATCAGTATCAGATACCTTAAGCAGGGGTGCGGCAGGAGATCCGATTATTGGAATTCAAATAGGTGTTTTAAATAAAGCACAAAATGATTCTCTGTGTAAATCCATTTCAAGCGCCTTGGGGGCTGTAATAAATTCGCAAATTTATCATTGCGACTTTACATATTCAACCAGTAATTGGCCAAATTGGTCAGTTTCTCAAGCGTTGGGGGTTTTGACCACATGGCAGAAAGGGCAAACTCTAACTTTTGATGTGGCTCTCTCGCAGAGCGATTTGCAAAAAATGGGATTAAAGTACGGAGATCAAGGTGAATTAAATGAGCTGTATTTTTATACAAATTTTTATTTATTTGGAATCGCAAATAATACCGCATTTACTCCGGCAAAAAGTGTTTTTATTCAAGGCTATAATACGGATCAGCAGGTAACTGATGCAAAAAATTTACCTCGTCCAGTGGATCAGAATGGTTCTGTGACCACTTCTCCTAATCAAACTCCGGGTAATAGCCTCGCAGGGTCAGTGGCTTCAATAATCAATGAAATTATTGGTGTTCTGCTTGGGTTTTTGCAGGAATTAGTTTACGGACTTTTTTATTGGCTTATTGCGCCATTAATTCAGGCCATGTTGTCTATCCGCGTTTATACTGACACTTTTGTGGCGGTAATTTATCCGGGCTGGGAAGTGATTAGAAATATTTGTAATATCTTTTTTATTGTGGCGCTAATGGTAATTGCCTTGGCCACGTTATTTAGAGTAGACAGCTACAAAACCAGGCCGTTGTTAATTCAGTTAATTTTAGCGGCGTTAATGATTAATTTTAGCTTGGTAATTGCTCAAGCAATTTTAGCATTGGCAGATACCATTCAAGCGCAATTTTTGCCTGCTAATGTAACGGTAATTAGGTCACTGGCCGGAGATTTAATGGTGGGCACCTACCGAGATTTGTACGGCACTAAAGCCTTTGCAGATGCCTCCTTTGCCGGAATTATTAAACCGCTATTCTTTTTGGCAATGTCTCTTGGGAGTTTTGCGGTCTTTGCGGCAATTGCAATTTTTTTGGTAATTCGGATAGTGGCTTTATGGTTATTGTTGTTAATTTCCCCAATTGCTTATGCCTGCGGAGTGTTGCCTTCCACGGCGCAATACAGAAAAACTTGGTGGGATACTTTTTTAAAGTATGCGTTCTTTACGCCAATCATGGCATTCTTTTTAAACCTCACCGCGGTAATTTCCAATCAGTTTAAAGATATTCCAATATTGCAGACTGTTGCAGATCCGACATTGGTTAAAGAGTTAGGAAATTCCGATCTCGCTGGCTTTGTGTTTAAAGTTGCGAGTAATTTATTGTTGTTAGTGTTCTTATTTGCCGCATTGCAAGTTGCCGACAAGGCTGGTATTTATGGAGCCAGTGGCATAACCAAGATTGCGGAAAAAGGAATTTTTGCTCCGTTTGCGTTATCTGGTATGGGTCTTAAAAAATTGGGAGGGTTTACTGCTCAAAAAATACAAAAAAATACAGGAATTGAGCTTAGGCCAACAGAATGGAAGCACGCTTGGGAAAAATATAGTAAAAAAAGAATAGAAGAAGACAAACAAATTGGTGGAGAGCTTGCGGAGTCTAGAAGGCATAGTAAAAGTTGGTTTTCTCAGGAAGTTCTGGCAAAGCTTGGTTCTCCAGAAGATGCTTTTCGTACTTTTTTGAATCCTCACGAGTGGGGGAGGATGGTTAAAGGAGGACAAACTAGAGCTTTAAGAGCTTATCATAAAGCTGAGCATATAGACGAAGAAATTAATGGAAAAGATGGAATTGGTGGGTTAATTTCTGATACTGAGAAAAAACAGATTGAAAAAAATAAAAAGGAACTTGAAAGTTTGATTGCTGAAAATCAAAATGATTTGTCATCTGGGGAGTTAAATCTGGACAGTTCTACAGATACGGGTAAGGCAAATGTCGAAAGTATGGATAAATTTATTATTTTACTCCAAGATAAAATTAGACAACTTAGGGCTGATGGAGATGAAGCCGGTTCAAAAGCGTTAGCAGCAGATTTGCAAAAATTTAAAAAAGATCGTGCCTCTGGTGTGAAAATTATGCGACTAAGTGATTATTCTGCCGGTGGTTTAGATATGGAGCTGAAAGGGTTTGTTGATGAAGAGGATGCGGATTCAAAAATTAGGGTTTCTAAAATGGGTGAGAATCTTAAGAAAACTGTAGTCTCCGATGCTATGTTAAGTGCCAAGAAGGCTGAAATGTTGGAGGCAAGAAGGGAAGGTGATGAGTTTCGCTCACCAGAAAATTACGAGCATCGTTTGGAGCGTTTACATTTGGAAAGTGAGGAGTCTGGTAAACTTAGGGGTATTGATAACGCCGAACAGTTATATGCTTTATTAGTTGAAGCAATTCGTGGAAAAAATAAGTTTCGTGCCGCAGCGATTATGAAAAAAATGGCCGAAGATTATAATGATAATGAATTTTTAAACTTAACGATTAAACCGGGGACAAATGGGTTGTCATATGGTAGTGGCTCGCGAGGTATGCTTGATTATATGAATGATGTGATGATAGGCCAGCTAGGAATGGATGAACAATCAGCATTGCAACTTGTTGACGAGATCTCATATGTTAATGAAAAGAAAAATCATTGGGAAAATGCTCGTAATGTTGGTTATAAAAATGGGCAATTAAATTATGCCACAGAACAAGAGCATACAATTGCTGCAATGGTAGAAATTACGAAAAGAGGTCCAAGAGATGTTGCTAGAGAATTTAACCGCTTGGCAATAGGAGCGGAAATACAGCACCCCGATGGACATCGAGAGTTTGAATTATCAAGTCTAGGCATAGCTTTTGCTAAAATTGTTGGGACTCAGCTACATCAAGCTAATCAGATGGGTTTTATGACAGGGAGTTTGTTAAGACGTTTTTCAGAACCACAAAACATTGATAGGTTAAGGAAAAATGGTGTTTCTGAAGCTGTTTTACAAGACATCATAAGTAGAGCAAAGTCTACAAACTTGGATCCTATCGATGTTATCAAGAACCAAATTTAGAAATTTTTTCAAAAAAATAGTGCTATCGTTATAATATCCGAATATATTCGATTAAAAATGGTAAACCAAAATAAATTAAATTTATCACAAAAAGAATCAGCTGAGTTGCTTGCTCAGACTGTTATTGTGCTGGAAGCGGAATATGATTCGTCTCTTGCTTTGGAATTTGTAAAGAAAATGAAAAAAAGGTTAGGTTCCACAAGTGGTATATCCCCGCAGTTGTTAGATCTTTATCGTTCTTTGATTTTCCGAGCTAAATTTGTGTGCTTGGACTTATTATCCGAAGAAGAGATTTCGAAATTGTTGGGAGAGCATATACTAGAGTATTTTTTATTGCCCATAGACCATGTTGACATTTTAAGCCAGTTAAGAAAAAGCTTTGTGAGATTTATTTGGCCACCGGATATAGAACCATTTGTAAAACGAATGTTGGATTGTTTAAGTAAAAATCAGGAAGTTTTTGGAAATAAGAGTTTGAGTATTTTTGACGAGAAAAATGGTATATCAGATGGCAAACCTACCGTTGCAAACTGGGTTAAAGATTATGAAAGTTTTCAGGTAGCCTTGAGACCGGGCACGGATATGGCGGAAAAGGGAGGGGGAAATACTTTTGGAAGAGTCAGTTATTTAAATAAAAGGGTTAGTCAATATGGGTGGTCGGTTTCTGAAAGGGATGTTATTTTAAAAGTATTAGAGTTAATAGATTGGTTGAAAACAGGCTGGAAGGAGGAGTTAGAAAGAGAGGCTACTTTTAGTGGGGAAATTACACCCGATTATATTAAAAAAACAGTCGAAGAAATTTTTGCTAATAATCAAAATTCACAAACTCATGGAGGCACAGATTCAGGAATTTTTTTTGTTGAACCCATAAAGGAACCTCCGGTTGTTCCGGCGCCAAAGAACCAGCCTATTCAAAAACCAATTCAAGAAATTGTTAAGTTAGCGCCATCGCCAGAGGTTATGGCTAAACCGGTGGTTAAGCTGGTTAATATAGAGGAAGTGCTCAAGAAAAAGCCGATTGAAGAGGATTTTGCGGCTCCGGGATTGAAAATGTGGAATAATAATCCGCCACAAATGCCAAAAAAACCAACTGTAGATATAGATAAAAAATTAGAAGATTTAAAGAAAAAAGTGCAAAAATAAATGCAACCGGAAAAAATTGAACAAATTAAGGGCTTAATAAAAGTATCTCGGATATTAAACGAGAACGAACGGGCGGAATGGCTGTCGCTTTTGGAATTGATGAATGATAAGCAGTTGGGTGAGTTGGAAAAAATACTAAATAGCGGTCAGTTGTCAGCGGTCAGCGAACAGAAGAAACCGGCCGGCGGCATAATTAAGGAAGAGGTAAAGCCCATAAGTCCAAAACCTGCAAGTCAAAGTGCTTCTTTTCAGCCCGTGCGTCCACATATGCCGAGCTTAAGTCATATAATGAATTTGCCCAAGACCATGGACGGACAGGCGAGTTCTTTAAAGTTGTCCCAAAAAACTATGGGTGTGCAAGCGGTTAACCCACCGATTAAAGATTTTTCTCCCGTGGTGGCCGTAAGCAGTAAGACCATTAAGGCAAAACAAAATTTTGCCGACAAACTAAAGGCAATCTTTGCCGAAAAGGAATTACCTGCTGGTAAGCCAAAAGACGAGTTAAGTTTGCCCAGAGTTACGGAACGAGCGGCCTCGCCCGCATTCCAGCCGGCGGCAAAAGTTGTTGTTGCCGATAAAGTAATTATTCCTGGGCCGGTAAAATTTACCAAGCAGGACGAGGCGCATGGCGGGGGAATGATAATAAGTTCCCAATTAAGTCCTAAAATCCCAGAAACGCCGGCTAAAAAAATACTCCCTGTTATTCCAAAGCCTTCGGTTGTTTCTCAGCCTGGTTCTGCAAAAAAGCCTGAGTCGCTTGCATCCTTGAGCGATTTATTCAAGCCGGCTCCGGGTTTGGCTAAGCCTGCAAGTCTGCCCCACGCTACGGCCCAAGTGGAAATCCAAGAAAATCATAAGCCAGGTTTGAATATTGAGGAGTCATCAGAAAAAGTCAGGCAAGATACCCTGGCGGCAATAAAAGCGCGGATGAGTCAGGCGCCGGCAGTTAGTCAACCGGTTCATGAACCTGCTCACTTAAAACTTAACGATGCAAAACTTTTAGATTTAAACTGGCCGAAAGATTTGGCCATGCTAAATTTGACTGGCTTTAAAAAAGATTCCTTGGAAAGTTTTGTTAAAACCATTCGGCATTTAATTGAAAAATTTGGTTATTACGACGTAATTTTTAGTTTAGAAAAAAGTCCATTGTATTTATGTTATCTTAAAACCGGAGTGGAATTAATGACCAAACAGCAAACTTTTGAAACTTTTGATACCGGCCAAACAATTGACGCATTTTTAAACCGGGATGAATTTGAAAAATTTACTGACCTACTAAGACAAATTCAAGCGGCCTGATAAAACTGTCTTTACTAACTACTAATTTTTACTAATATACTAATCGATGGCTGTCGGTATTTTGAAGAGAAAACGCGAAGACTTGGTTTATTATGATGAGTGTTACAGAATCATCGGAGTTGTTATGGATGTGTATAATCAGCTTGGCTATGGGTATGAAGAAAAGACTTATCAAAAAGCAGTCGCAATGGCTTTGAAAACGGCAGGTTTTAAGTTCACAGAACAACTTTACGCACCGGTAGTGTTTGAAGGGAGGGTAATTGATAAAAATTTCTTTGATTTTTTAATTGAGAATATTATTGTTTTAGAAATAAAAAGAGGCGACCACTTTTCAACAGCTCATATAAAACAAGTAAATGAATATTTAGCTGTGAAAAAACTTAAATTAGGCATATTAGTTTATTTTGCTCCTCGAGGCATCCATTATAAGAGAATCGTGAACCTAAATTAGTATATTAGTACCAATTAGTAGTTAGTAAAGAAAGTAAATGCTAGCTACTATATGCTATAATTCAAATATGCAATTTCCTGTCCCACAATTTACCGATGTCGAAGACCGAATTATCGGCTCGCTGACTATAAAACAGTTTGGCATTGTTTTTGGAGCCGGGGTGATAATTTTTTTGGGTTATTCCACAACCAAAAGCATTTTAGTGGCTGTTTTCCTCTTTGTGCTGTTTGGTATACCGGCGATTGCTTTGGCCTTCGCCAAAATTAACGGACGGCCAATATATAATAGTATTGGATATTTTATAAACTTTTTTATGAGCCCAAAAGTTATGGTTTTTCATAAACAGGCAAAGACGGAAAAGCAGGCCAATGACGAAAAATCCAAAAATACGCCAGTTAAAGAAGCCATAAGTCCGATGGTCACTCCGGCGGACACCAAAGAAAATTTACGGAAAGTTCAGCAATTATTAAGGGAGACGCAAGGTCAGGAAGAAGAGATGCTTAGGGGTAGAAGCAAGAATTAACTCCCGATCCGGACATACGGATTCAATCCGGATATGCGGAAAACTACGGATTCTAGTCAATATACTAAATGGATATTTAAAGTTAAAAGAGAATAGGTGGCATTCCGCAAGTATCAGCGAATCCGGATGCCATCAGCAAGTCAGGATCGGAAATTTTATGAAATTAGAGATGCAAAATAAAAAAGGGCAAATCGGGAAAAGCACGCAAAGCTTTTTAAAAATATCCGAAATCAAAAATGATTGCGTGGTGTTAGACGATGGCGGCTTGCGGGCGATTGTCGCGGTTTCCAGTACAAATTTTGATTTAAAAAGCCAAGATGAGCAAAACTCTATTATTTTCAACTTCCAAAGATTTTTAAATTCCTTGGATTTTTCCGTGCAAATTTTAATGCAAAGTCGGAAAATGGAAATCGGCGGGTATTTGGAAAAGTTAAAACGTCTGGCGGAAAAGCAAACCAATGAACTCTTACGGGTGCAAACCGCCGAGTATACGGAGTTCATTAGCCGGTTAATTGAAAATGCCAGCATTATGAACAAGAACTTTTATGTAATTGTGCCTTTGGGCGAAAGCATTTTTCCCGCAGCACAAGGGTTTTTCGGTAAGTTGCTGGGTGGAGGCAAGGCTAAACAAATAGAAGAGAAAATGGAAAATTTTGAAAAAGCTAAAGAAAAATTAGATATTCGCGTTTCGGCTGTCATGTCCAATTTGTCCGGCGTAGGGATTCGTGGGCAGAGATTAAAAACCGAAGAAATTATTCAGCTCTATTATAATTCTTACAATTTTGAAGCCGCTCCGCAAATAGATCCCGGACAGTTGAAGGATATTAAGCTAGACAAGAACTAGAAGTAAGAATCAAGAATTATGAATCAAGGAGTAGACAAAGGCAAAATAAAATCATTTACGGATTTGATTGTTTGGCAAGAAGCTCACAAATTGGTATTAAAAATATATGAAGTCACAAAAAGTTTTCCGAAAGAAGAAATATTTGGCTTAGTAATGCAGTTAAGAAGAGCCGGAGTATCCATTACTTCAAATATTGCAGAAGGCTTCAGCAGACAGTCGTATAAAGATAAGGTGCATTTTTATAGCATGGCACTTGGTTCCCTTACAGAGGTTCAAAATCAAATTTTAGTTTCTAAAGACATAAAATATTTGGTTATAGAAGAATTTAAGTATTTAGCTGATCAAACAGTTGTAGTAAGTAAATTATTAAATGGTTTAATAAAAAGCTCGAAGACCTTAATTCATAATTCTTGATTCATAATTCATCTATGAGCATTTTTGGCAAAATCAACGAACAAGAACTGGCAGAAAAAAAGCTGGAACTGAAGGAAAAAGAAACTGAGCACAGTTTAAGCTCCAGTTTAAGCGCGCTGGAAAATACCTACCGCGAAGGTTTAACCACGCTAAGGGATTTGATCGCTCCTTCCAGTTTAAAGTTTGAAAGTTCCCATTTTGAGCTTAACGGCAAGTTCGGGCGCAGTTTTTTTGTCTTAGCATACCCGCGGTTTTTGTCCACCAATTGGTTGTCCTTTATTATCCAGGCCGAAGGCGCGTTGGATTTATCTATGTTTATTTACCCGATTGATTCAGCGGATATTTTAAAAAAGTTAAAATCAAAAGTCGGGGAAATTGGTTCGCAAATGTCCATGAACCAAGAAAAGGGTATGGTCCGTGACCCAATGCTGGAGACAGCTTATAAAGATGTGGAAAGTTTGCGCGATAACTTAATGCAGGGAACAGAAAAATATTTTCGGTTTGCCTTATATTTTACGATTTATGCCACCGACCTTAAAGAGCTGGATAAATTTTCTTCTACTTTGGAAAGCGCGCTTGGCGCTAAGTTAATTGTGACCAAGCGAGCTTTAATGCAAACCCAAAACGGGTTAAATTCCACATTACCATTGGGGATAGACGAACTTGATGTGGCTTGTAATATGAACACCGGTCCGCTGTCTTCCTGTTTTCCATTTGTGTCGTCAGACTTAACCTCTAACGATGGAATTTTGTACGGGATTAATCGGCATAATAACAGTTTAATTTTGTTTGACCGGTTTGCCATGGAAAATGCCAATGCCGTGGTGTTTGCCAAGTCCGGTGCCGGAAAATCTTACGCGGTAAAATTGGAAGTTTTGCGCAGTTTAATGATCGGCACGGAAGTAATTATTGTGGACCCGGAAAACGAGTATCAACATTTAGCCCAGGCTGTCGGTGGAACTTATTTGAATGTGTCTTTAAATTCCGATTCCCGGATTAATCCGTTCGATCTTCCGGCGGCCATTGAAGGTGAAGACAACAGCGACGTTTTGCGTAGCGCAGTTATTAATTTGCTTGGGCTTTTTAGTTTAATGATCGGCAAGTTAAACCCCACCGAAGAAGCGTTAATGGATAAAGCCATTTGGCAAACCTACGCTAAAAAAGACATTACCGCTAATATGGCGGATTTCCGCGGGGTGGAATATCCTACCATGAATGATTTAGTGGAAATTCTAAACGGCATGGTCGGCGCGGAAGGTTTGGCCCAGCGCCTGGAAAAATATACCCAAGGGACTTTTGGCGGTCTGTTAAACCAGCAAACCAATGTGGTGCTAAATAACCAGTTGGTGGTATTTTCTATTCGCGACCTTGAGGAGTCTTTAAGACCGATTGCTATGTACATTATTTTAAATTTTATTTGGAACATAGTCCGCAGTGAACTTAAAAAACGTATTTTGGCCGTGGACGAAGCCTGGATTTTAATGCAACACGAAGACAGCGCGCGCTTTTTGTTTGGTATTGCCAAACGCGCCCGTAAATATTATTTGGGATTAACGACCATTACTCAAGACGTGGCGGATTTTTTGGCCTCGCCGTACGGCAAACCGATTGTGACTAACTCATCCATTCAAATGCTCTTAAAGCAAAGCCCGGCGGCTATTAATGTAATTGCGGAAACGTTCTTTTTAACCGAAGGCGAAAAATATTTATTGCTGGAAAGCGAAGTGGGTGAGGGGATTTTCTTTGCCGGCCTTAAGCACGCGGCAATTAAAATATATGCTTCGTATGTAGAAGACCAAATTATCACCACCGACCCAAAGCAATTGTTGGAAATTCAGGATAGTCAGGATAAATTAAACTAGTTTTATCACAATAACTATAACCATAACAATAACGGGGGCAGCCGGCTGTTATAGTTATGGTTATTATTTATAGTTAGACTATGATTTATGGCCGATACTGTGACAATCCAAGATCCGGAACTTCAAGATATAGAGCTGGATCAGACTGGAGATAATCAGCAAAATAATAAACCCAATCCAAACGAGGTTAAAATCCGCGAGCCTTTTGAAATTGGTGGAGTGTTACACATTATTTATGATATCGAAGTAGATAAAAAAGGGAAAAAAACAGCCAACTGGAGAATAAAAGAAGGCTCACAGGTAGAAATTTCGGGTAGCGGCTTAGAAATTTATGACCAGGTAAATTTACACATTGCCGGCGGGGTGTATATTCATAAAGGCATAGAGCGATTGGCAAGTGGAAGGATTTTAAATTTTACAGTTAATGATGAAATAAAAGATTTATTTGCCGAAGGCGCGCCAATAGAACTGGAATTTGTTAGCAACGCCAACCCTGCTAATAACCGGTTTTTAAAGCAAAAATTTTATTATAAAGGGGAGAGCGCGGAAGAAAAAGCTGAATCAGCAAAGACTTTGGCTGAGGAAAAAGAGTTGCAACAGGCCAAAGCCGGACAAAATGACCCCGGGGTAATATCAGAAATTATAAATCGTTCTATTGGCGGAATGGCAGAGGCTTTTGGCCAAGGTATGGCGGGTAAGCCGGAAGATAAAAATAAGCCCACAACAGACTCTGGGAAAACTCCAGTGGCAAAAGTTGAAGCATCAAAAGTCATAGATGGTGGACAGGCTGGTGGTGATTTTGATAACGATGAACAAGAGTTGGGAGAAGTACCTGGGCAAGAAATTGCCACAGAATTGGCTTCCACCGTGGCTCAGAGTTCCGTTGGGGCGGAGGTAGTTAGTGAAGGTTCAACTGTACAAGGTTCAACAGTGGGGACACAAACAATATCATCCGGCGGGACGGTAACCGGAACAGAATCGGTTTTTTCCGGCGGAACCGTAAGAGCGTCTGCTGATGTTTCGGCCGGCGGAACCGTTGTCTCGCAACAGCAGGTTCAAACTGGCGGAACCGTAACCAGCCGGCAGAGTACTTCGGTTTCCGGTACGGCTGGCGCAACCGCGTCCGCAAAAATATCTCAAACTGTTTCAGGAACGGTTGGCGGTGGCGGTACTGCAACCGCAGCGCAAAATATTTCCGCCAATGTTGCAGGAAATGTCGGGCAAAAAATAGAAACCGAAGTTAGCGCGTCGCAAGACCAAACAGCATCGGTTGACCCAAATGTTTCCGGTGATGTTAGCGGACAAGTCAAAGAAGAGTCTAAAATTTCTTCAACCGGTCAGGCTCAAAGCAAAGCGGAAGGCCAGGAAAATATAAGTACGGAATTAAAAACATCAGTAAAGCCGGATGCTGGAAGTAAAGATTCTGAAAAAGAAAAAGTTGTCCCGGAAGTGAAGCAAGCAGGCACAGGCCAAGTCCAAGAAGAGGAAAATCAACCTTCCCAAAAATCCCCAGCCCAAGCCCCCGCGCCCGGCAAAGGCAATGTTGACGGGGTAGAAAAAAAAACCGCAATAGACGGTTCTCAAGAATCATCAGCGCAAAAAAAATCTGTTTCAGCAAAAACACCAACTTCCACTGCCGGGTTCGGTGGTGGGTTTAGCGCGACCGGCGGGACTTTGCCGACGCAGCTGGGAAATTTAAGCGGGACTTTAAATAGATTTAAAGCCAATGAAGCGGCGCTTGGAGGCCGGTTAGGATCGGCTGGCGGAAAACAGCCGTTAGCCACTCAAAAACAATCCGGTCTAGGTCAAAATATTTTAAACAACACGCCACAAAGAGCGCCGGGAGAAAAAGATAAGGCTGGGGATGCGGAAAAAGAAAAATCAGAGGGTAAAATCGCCGAGGAGAAAGAGGAAAAACCACTAGCCAGTCCAATGGGTTCTCCGTTACCGCAGGAAGATATGGGCGAAGGAGAAAGTCAGGAATCGCCTGGAGGGCAGGACCAAACGACTCAACCCGGAAAAGAAAAAAATGAGCAGGAAGAAAACCCAGAACAAGAGTCTGCCGGTGGGGTGGGAGAACCGGAAGCAGAACAAGAACAGGAAGAAAATCAACAGCCTCCAATAATTCAAAAACCCGTGGCGTCTCAAGCACTTGGCGCTGCGGAGTTAGCCGAAGCGGAAAAGTTGGTAAATACTACAGTGAACGGGTATTTACAGAGCTTGGCGATTATTATTTGGTCTTCGGCCTTGCCGACTTTTGGCCTGTCTATTTTATTCGGCGCCGTGGTCGGGGATATTTTATGGTTATTGAAAGACTGGGCAATTAAAAAAGCTCTCAGCAGAACTCCTTTGCCGAAAAAATTTAGAAATGCAAATATAAAAGATTTTCGTATTAATTTTAGCCTAAGTATAAAAGCACAAATTGTCACTTGGAATGCGTTGGTAGTAGCCACAGTAATTTTTATTTTTATTTTTATTTTGACCATACTATGGGGAATATGTAATTCCTGGGTAACTTATCCAATTAGAGAATCCGGCCTAAAACCTGTTTGCGAGGCAATAGATAAAAGTTCGTTAGGGCAAGGCTTAAGTAACTATCAGTCTACTGGATCTTTTTCCGGCAGTTATAATACCCCCGGCACCTTAATCAGCACCGCACAGTGGACTGATCAAATAAACAGCTCAGCGCAAAAATGGAATATAGACGCTTGTATTTTACGCGTGGTGGTGCAAAAAGAATCCGGTGGTAATCAAGGCGCTATTGGTTGCGACTGCGCCGCTAATGGTCATCCGGAGTATTGTCCGGATAAAAGAAAAACATACAGCAGTGACTATCAGTTCAATTGGAATCAATGTTCTTATGGAATAGGGTTAACTCAGTGGACTATTTATCCGAAAGGCGGTAGTGGTTATAAATCTTGGCAAGATGCCAATACCCCATCCAGAAATTTATACTCTTCTTGGTATGGGGTAACGGACTTATTGGACGGCAAAACCAGTCTAGATTTAACCGCCAAAGCTTTCAGTGCTAATTTAGCAAAGGCCAACGGTGATATAGCGGCCGCATTTGGGGCATATGTTGGCGCCAGTAATGTTCAAAATCAACTCGTGGCTGATCGTATGGCGTTGTATAATATATGTAAGAATGGAAACTAAAAATTTTTATGCTTAAACAATACAAAATTTTATTAATTATTGGCGGATTTTTTGTCCTTATTCTAGTGGGGTTTTTAATAACAAGTAGTTTATCTTCGCCAAAAACCCCAAGTCAAGGTAATAATCAACCATCCCAAGCCACCTCCACAACCAATCTGCCGGATTATTTATTAAGTACCTCAGACGAGGCTAGTTTGAAGGAATTTGTAAAAAATTACGTTAATTTGTATAATAGTTATAGCTACGGAGACTATAGCAATTTAATAGCGTTGGGAGACTACCAAACGCAAAGTATGCAGGAACAAGTTTTAGCCAGTATTTCGGAATATGAAAAAACTTTACCGGTAGGTTATAAAATTACCACCACCGCAGACTCGGCAACTTTTCAATACAGTTATCCAACAGCCGAAAACCTGTCCGCCACTATTTCCGCAAGAGTTAGCGAAGTGTTTGGCGAAAGCCAGACACCTAAACAGTATGGTATAAAAATTCAATTACAAATTAGTCAGCAAAAAAATGGCTGGCTGGTAAAAGATATAAAAATTAATAAAGAGTAAAAACAAAAATATGAATAAAAAAGCAATCGCAATTTTAGGAGCAATTTTTTTGCTTATAGTCGGGACTTTGGGGTTTTTGGTCTACTCCAAGTACGCAGGCAAAAAAACCGCTGATCCTGTTCCAGTTGCTCAAACTCAAACACCGACCGATACCACCACGCCGGTAGACACCTCATCGACCACTCCGGTGGCTCAGGAACCTTCAAATATTATTAAACTTGGTCAAGATCAGGTAACCTCCCCGGTGCTTTTTTACAATGGTAGCGGGGTGACTTATTTTGACAATCAAGGGGGTTTGTATAAATCTTCCTTTCAAGACGACGGAACAAAAATTACTTTAGATCAAAAAAAGAAACTTGATATCCCGGCAAAAAATGGACTTAGTAAAATTTTGTGGCCGGCAAATGGAGACGATTTTATTGCTGAATTTACCGCGCAAGACGGAAAAAATACCTGGAGTTACTATAACAGCGCAGCTGGAAACTACACGGATTTGCCCACACAAATTACAGCGGTGGACTGGATGCCTTCAGGCAAACAAATAATGTATGTTTGGTTAGAGAATGGGAAGGCCAGTTTAAATATTAGTGATCCGGACTCTAAAAATTGGAATGCTTTAGCGGATATGTGGGAGACAGACGACACAATAAGCGTTTCCCCTGACGGTTTGCAAGTATTATATTATCAAACCGCTAATTCGGGTGGAGACAATGCTATAAATTTGGTCAGCGCGGACGGTAAAATTTGGAAAAGCATGGTCAAGAGTGGTTATAACTTTGGCGTGCTTTGGAGCCCGGACGGCAAGAAATTCCTGTTTGCCAAAAAAGATCCGTCAACACAAAAATATCAATTATGGGTTTATAATATCGCCAGCGGAGAAATTAAAAATTTAGGGTTATTTACCACCGCAGAAAAAACAGTTTGGGATAAAGACAGCAATATTGTTTATGCTTCGGTGCCGAATTCGGGAACCATTGGCGAAGGCTCTCTGACGTCTGATTCTTTTTATCGTATGGACGTCAGTACGCTTGAGAGGAAACAGTACCCCTCCACCACTGAAGCTCAAATTGACGGCCGGAACTTGTTCTTGAACGCCGTTGGTGATAAACTCTTCTTTAAAAACGCGCAAGATGGAGCGCTATATTACTTAGATTTAACTAAGTAATGAATACCAGTATTAGTTAGCTTATTTCATAAATTTTAACCTTAAAATCCAAATATCAAATTTCAAATTACAAATAAATTTCAAATGCCAAAATCAGTAAATCTTAAATTGGATATTTGGATTTTGTTTGACATTTGTCATTTGTAATTTGGATTTTTTACGCCTATGTCCAAATCTCAAACTATTTTCGTTTGCTCCAATTGTCAATACAAAACCCCGCGGTGGCAGGGCAAGTGCACCGAGTGCGGGCAGTGGAATACGCTGGAGCAACAAACTGTAGTGGGAAAACATTCGTCTGCAGGCCCGGCGCTTAAATCCGTGGATTTGTTTGGCGTTGAGCTTTCCGCGCATAATCGGATTTTAACCGGCATAGGAGAGTTTGACGAAGTAGTCGGCGGTGGAATTGTGCCGGGAAGTTTGGTGTTGCTTGGCGGTGACCCGGGGATTGGGAAATCCACCCTGGCCTTGCAGTTGTCCATGAATATTACCAATAAAGTGTTGTATGTTTCTGGTGAAGAATCTGTCAGCCAAATAAAATTGCGCGCCGAGCGCATAAAAAAACAGCACAGGTTGGAAGTGCTGGCAGACACCTCACTGGATCAGGTTTTATCTACAATTGAATCAATGCAGCCTGAATTGGTAATAATAGATTCTATTCAGACAATGTATTCGGAAACCGCCAGTGGTGTAGCCGGCGGAGTGGCGCAGGTAACTTCCGCGGTTCAGCAAATTATGCGCCTGGCCAAACAGAGTCATATATCGTTTATTATTATTGGCCACGTGACCAAAGAAGGATATTTAGCCGGGCCAAAAACTTTGGAGCACATGGTGGACACCGTGCTGTATTTGGAAGGGGAGCGTTTTGCCAGTTTTCGGATTTTGCGCTGTGTAAAAAACCGCTTCGGTACCACCAATGAAGTCGGCGTGTTTGAAATGGCCGGTGGTGGCTTAGTGGAAGTAAAAAATCCGTCGCAATTATTTTTGGGCGAAGACAGCATTGAAGCCAGCGGAAATGTTATTACCGCAGTACTGGAAGGTAGTCGCGCGCTTTTGTTGGAAATTCAAGCGCTAACTTCTGTTTCCAGTTTTGGTTACCCCAAACGAACCACCGCGGGTTTTGACAATAACCGCTTACAACTTTTAGGCGCAATTTTAAGTAAGCGCGCGGGGTTGAATTTATCTAACCAAGATATTTATGTTAACGTGGTCGGCGGAATAAAAATAGACGAACCGGCCGCGGACTTAGCCGTAGCTTTGGCTGTGGTTTCCAGCATTAAAGACAGTGTAATAAAAGATACTGTGGTAATAGGGGAGTTGGGACTATCCGGCGAAGTGCGTTATGTGCCGAATTTGGAAAAGAGAATTAAAGAAGCTGAAAAACTGGGTTTTAAAAGAATTATTTGTCCAAAAAATAAAATAACCGGCAAAGCCGGTAAAATTGAAATTATTCAAGTTAAAACTTTAGCTGAGGCGTTAAAATATATTTAAAAATGAAAAGAGGAGCAACGGCCTGAGCCAACCGTGTGCTCCTCCTCTTGCCGTAAATCCCCGGTTGGGGAACGTCGACAAGTTGTTAGGCAATTGCCTTGGAGATCTTGCTCACAGGAGGGTCACTCCCGAACTGCGATACTTAGCAGTTAAAATCACCAAGATAATGGCTCTTATTTCTCCTCCAACTGATTTGGCCTAGGCGAAAGCCTGTTGTGCCGGCAGTGTGTGACCGACCTTCTCTTTCTCCGCCAACCCTTGGCAGGTAATGCACAGTGGTGTCCACGGGACGGCGGCGAGCCGTTTGGCTTCGATGGGGTCGTTGCAATTCAAGCATTCCCCGTATTCATCGTCTTGGATCCGCCGCAAAGCTGCCCGAACCTCTCTCATCACGTCAGCGTCATGATTGAGGTTAAAAACTACAATATCCCTGTCAGCAACGATGCGTGTCGCATCCAGGGAGTCTGCTACCTGTGTGACAGCCAGGTCGTTTTTTGCCTGCATTGCTTTTGTGAGCTCTGCAAGCTTTTCTTCCAGTAGGCCTTTGTAGTCTGGGACTACGGGGGCCATTTCTTTTTTCTTCACTTGTTTTTTCTCCAATACCTAAGGGATTTTGCCACCACGAGTGGTGCATAATCCTTCTTGGCATTAGTGAGATTGTTCCATAAATTTGTTGTTTTGTCAATAAGCTAAAAAAAATCTATCAAAAGCCATATAACCTTCCGTAACGGCCGTTACGGAGGGCTATGTAAATTTAATATAAATCATCAAATAAAAATCCAGTCTACAAAACAATGTAATTACATTGTTTTGTAGACTGGAAATAATTTGTCTTTATAGCATTCGGGATTTCGGGATTTCGGGATGACAAATATTGCACAATGGATCCTATCGTTCAATTATTCAAAATGAATAATGCGGTCTTTAATTTGTTTTTTGAGTAAAGGATATTTTTTTAAACTCGCATCGTGTTGTAAAATTTTTCTAGCTTCTTGCCTAGCGGGTTCAATGAGTGAAGTGTATTCCACATCAAAATATTTATAATCTATCCCGGCTTGCTGTACCCCGTAAAGCTGGCCAAAGCCTCGCTGTTTTAAATCTAGCTCCGCAAGCTCAAATCCGTCTTGGGTTTTAGCAAATTGTTCCAAACGAGTTATAGCCTCCGGGTTTTGGTTACTGCAAAAAAGTAAACAGTAAGATTGATGTTCGGCCCGGCCCACGCGCCCGCGGAACTGGTGAAGTTGAGACAGACCAAAACGTTCCGCGCCTTCTATAATCATTACAGAGGCATTAGGTACATCTACCCCGACTTCCACTACGGAAGTGGCGACTAAAATATTGGTCCGATTTGCGAGGAATTCCGTCATAGCCGACTCTTTCTCAATTCCTTTTAATCGACCGTGTAGTAGGCCAATTTTAAGCTCTGGGAAGGTATTTTGCAAGATATCGGCTTCGCCCACGGCGGATTTTACGCCTAATTTATCCGACTCTTCCACTAATGGAGTAATCACAAATGCTTGACGTCCGGCAGCTATCTGTTTGTCAATAAAATCATAAGCTTCCACACGGCTTTGAGGGCTAACAACTTTTGTGGCAATAGGTTTTCGGTTCTTCGGCTTGGCTTTGATTTGCGACAAAGACAGTTCGCCAAAAAACGCGAGCTTTAAAGTGCGTGGAATCGGCGTGGCAGACAACGAGAGGAGATGGGGAATCCTCTCGTTCGCGGACTCACGCAGACTGGACGCGGACTTATGCGGACTTATGCGAGCGGAGTCGTAGACGATTCTTTCAATATGGACATCATCACTGGCAAAATTTATTAACAGGGCAAGTTTATATTCTGAGCTTTTCAGGTAAGTCCAAGCTTGCCGTTTTTCAGTAGTACCAATAAAAGGTAGAGCCTTAAGTTCGATAATAATTGTTTTATCAACTATAAAATCCGGTTGGTATGAGCCAATGTTTTTATTTTTGTATATGATTGGTAAATTTTTCTCTCGTTCAAAAAGAATGCCTTTTTCTTTAAATTTCAATTCCAACGCGTTTTGATAAATTTTTTCTTTGTGTCCCAAACCTAGCTCTTTTTTAACCTCAAAAACGCAATTTCTTATTTTATAAGTTAAATCTTCAAATAATAGATGGTTTTCGTCAGCGTCGGTCTGCGTTTCAGTCCGCGTTTTTCCGCTAATCAATTGAGAGCGTTGTTCTACGCCCCAGCGGTGCTGTTCGTCTATTACCACTAAAGCTAAATTTTGAAAGTTAACAGTTTTTTGTAACAAAGCATGGGTGCCAAAATAAATTCCCGGCATTCCCTCGGAGATTTCTTTTAGTAATTCAGTTTTCTTTTTTTCCGTGCTATTTACCACGGAATAGGTTTGGGTAAAAAGTACACAGCGAGTATTAAAATTTAATGGTTTGGGCTCCAGAAAGTATTTTTTTGCAGTGTCAAAGTGTTGTTTGGCCAGAATTTCCGTGGGAGCTAAAAATACTACTTGTAAGCCTTCCGTTATTACTTGTAGCGCCGCGGCAAAGGCAACTAAAGTTTTGCCACTTCCAACATCACCTTCCAACAAGCGATTCATTGGTGAGGTTTTTTCAATGTCTTGCAAAATTTCCCAAGTGGCTTTTTTTTGGTCTAAGGTCAGCTCAAACGGCAACCTGCCTAAAAAAGTTTTAATTAAGGTTTGATCAAACGGTATAGCAAAGGATTGCTTTTTTTCTAATTCCAGTTTGGTTTTTTGCGCGGCCAATTGGCTAAAAAAGATTTCTTCAAAAGCTAAGCGTTTTTGGGCCAACGCTAACAGCTCCGCCGATTCCGGAAAGTGAGATTGAATAATCGTTTGGGCTTGGGTAGGTAAACTTTGAGTTTTAACCACATCAGCCGGTAAAACATCCGGCATTTCATCTGCCAGTGGCAAAACGGATTTTATTAAATTACGCAGAGTTTTCGGGTAGAGTCCGGATTTTAAATGATAGATTGGCACCAATCGCGATGTGTGGATTGGAAAGTCTGAGACTTTTTCGTAAATAGGGTTTGTTAGCTGGAGTTTGCCTTTGTAAATTTCCGCAGCACCGGCTAAAAATAATTCATCACCGGGCGATAAACTTTTGGCCAAGTAGCCTTGGTTAAACCACACAACTTTTAAAGAGCCGGTATCGTCCGAGACCACGCTTTCAGCCAAACTCATCCGACCGTGAAAAGAAAAGCGCGAAGTAATACTTTTTATGGTCACTTTTAAACTAATGTTTTCTCCGGGCACAAGATCGACTATGTTTTTAGTTTTGGTAAAGTCCAAATGGCGATAGGGGAAATACATGAGTAAATCCCTTGCGGTTAAAACCTCAAGTTTTTTTAAAGCCGCAGATTGCGGCTTTGTAAGTTTTGTAAAGGATTCAATTTTATCATCAAGCTTCATAGCTTTCGTTGCGGATTGATAACAATGGTGCTTCCAGCAGGAGTCGAACCTGCATCCCAGCCTTCGGAGGGCTATACTCTATCCATTGAGCTATAGAAGCCTAGGAACGATAGGTCAAAATTTCATCCGATGCATAATTCTCTGGACAGATGTTTCCTCAGTCTCGTGATGCTCCTGCAAATATTGTAATAGGAATTCCCGTGTTGTTTCCGGGTCTTGGTTTTCTAATTCTAAAATTAAAATGTTATTTAAAAATGCAGTGGTATGAAAAATTATAGTTTTATGGCGAGGGTTATTAACCACCCAAAAATATTTTAGTTGTTTATATGGGTAATGTAAGTTATCAAACTTTATTCCTTTGCTGTTTAATTCTACGTTCACCAAGCGTGGGGTTTGCCGAGAAAATAGAATAATCAAAATAGCTATTAACCCTAAACTAACGGCGGCAAAAATATCGCTTTCTACAATAACAAAGAAGGCAATTACTAACACAGCAACGGAAATTAGAGTAATATACCAGCCAACATTTTTTGGATAATGTCGAAATTCCGGCGCTTGCCAGGTGATGTTTTTGTTTTGGTCAGTCATATTTTTTTCTTTCTGGCGGAGAGGGAGGGATTCGAACCCTCGGTACCCGTAAAGGTACTCCAGTTTTCAAGACTGGTGCACTAAACCACTATGCGACCTCTCCAAATAAATAAGTTTTAAGTTAGGAAATTAGCAAGTCTTGTGGTTTAGGACTTACGGACCTTCTGTTAAATAAACACGATTTGATTAAATACTCTTCACCTGTATTTTTTAAAACAAATAACCAATCGTATGCATTCTCCTTAGGCTTTTTAATTACGTAGCCGTTAGAATTAGAATGGATTCTGCGAAGATCAACTTCCTTAATACTAGTATAGCGAACTTGTACTCTTTTTAATCCTTCCGGGGTATCCAAAATTAAATCATACGCCGCCGACTCAGTAATAGGCAAAGCAACATCAAAGCCCATTTTAGTAAAAGTTGCAATGGCCCTAGTCACAGCGATATCTCCTTTTCTTTGAGTTATTCGCATAAATATATTATAGAGGTAGGGTTAATTGTTGTAAATAGTAAAACAAAACAGCACCTGCTCTAGAAAGGTGCTGTTTTTTATTGGTTTCAGGACAGGAGACTTGTGATCCTGAGCCCAAAGCACGAATTATCCGTGCTTTGAATCAGAATTAGAGCTTTAAAATTTATTTGACAAATTGGGGATTAGGATCTTCAAAAATATATGAGCCTTGCGCTTGGTTGGGGTTTATTACAGGTTTTTCGGGTTCGGCTATAGCAGAAGTAGAGGTGGTAGAAGCGGAAGGTTTAATGTCCGGAGTGGTAGAAGCGGATTTGACTTCGGGTTCGGTTCCGGTTTCATTAATTACTAAAATATCTTTAGCCACCAGGGTTTCCTTGTCTTTTTTGCCGGAGATGCTAATCTTTGTTTCTGGCTTTAATGACTCAAAAGTTATAATTTCACCCGAGGCATTTTTAATCACCGTTTGAGAACCAATAGTAAAGGCAGTTTTTTCAACGGTTAAATTGGTTTTGGAAATAGCACTAATTTTCCCCAAAACCGTCACTAAATCCGAATCGTCATTGAG
>Ga0172379_10003956_pt1 | contig 22707 bp, 19 predicted proteins | sample GrowelOW334metaG_FD_119756 | JGI IMG/M metagenome (GOLD analysis project Ga0172379, IMG submission 119756) | Groundwater microbial communities from an aquifer near a municipal landfill in Southern Ontario, Canada - Groundwater well OW334 metaG | ecosystem: Environmental > Aquatic > Deep... | reverse complement strand
TGGGCGGCATACCAGAAGTCATTACTGATGGTGTAAATGGCTTCCTGGTCTCTCCCGAAAGCCCGGAACAGTTGGCTGCTGCCTTAATGAAGCTTGTAAATGATCAAGGACTAAGAATCAGCATGGGACGACGAGGCAGGGAGATTTATGAAGAAAAGTTCACTCTGTCAAAAATGATCCGCCAAGTTGAAACCCTCTACGATCAATTACTGGAATATAAAACACGTGTCGTCAATGCCTAAAAACATCCTTTTTTTTTCAACATTCGGCAACATCAGGTGGGGTGGGCAAAAAAGCCTCTTTCATCTGGTGACACGACTGGACAGGCAAAAATACCGCCCCTATGTCTTGCTGCCCACGGATGAGGATTTTGCCCAGTCGTTGCGAAAACAGGGGGTAGTTGTCATTATTCATGACCTGCCCCCTATTGGATTTTTTAATTTGTTTCTGTGCCTTTCATCTATAGTTTACCTCTACAGGCTGATCAACGATAATAAAATTGTGTTGATGCATACAGATGGCCCCAGAAATACTTTGTACGCGGGTTTTGTCGCTTGGCTGAAGAAAATACCCCTTGTATTTCATGTCCGGGCTTCCGATAGGGATCGTTATGACCGGATTATTTACAGATGTCCGGATAGAATCATTCTTGTTGCCAATGCCTTGAGAAACCGCTTTAATTGGGTTACAGATAATACAAAATTCATAACTGTTTACAATGGTGTTGATTTAAGGGAATTCGATGGGGGAATATCCGCAAATCAGGAATCTGAGAAGGCAAATCAAACCGAAAGCGGATTATTAATTCTTTGCAGCGGTCGAATTGAACCTGCTAAAGGGCAGATTTATCTTATTGAAGCCTGCGCTAAACTCAATGACAGACAAATTACCTTTCATCTCTTGTTTGCGGGCGATGTTGCAAATAAAGAATATCTCGCTGATTGCCAGCAGAAAGTGGCGGAACTGGAAATGAGAGATCATATTTCATTTCCCGGACATATAGAAAATATTTTAGAAGTACTCTCTCGAGCAGATATCTTTGTATTACCTTCCATTTCCGGCGAAGCTTTTTCAAGGGCCATCATCGAGGCAATGGCCATGGGGAAGCCCGTTGTTGCCACGGACGTAGGAGGGGCGAAAGAAGCGTTCGAGGATGGCATTTCCGGTTTCGTTGTTCCACATGCCGATTCAGCCGCGCTGGCCGAGCGAATTTTCGCTTTGGCGATGGATGACAAACTTCGGCAGAAATTTGGCGCGGCAGCACGCAAGAGGGTTGAGGAGCTCTTTACCATTGAAAAGAATGTTGAAAAAACTGAGCAGATATATGCGGAGCTGCTCGGCGGCAATAAGCCGTGAAGCCTGCTGTAATCTCTGTGGCAGAGACAAGTTTAAAATTGTCAAAAAGATGTGGTTTAAAATTATTCAATGCCCTCGATGGCCACGCAACGCGAATTTAATCGGCAATGAAAACCATCCTGAAAAGTTTCTACTTAAGTATAAGAGGCTCAATCTTAAAAGCACTGCGCCTCTTATTCACCAAGAAAAAATCTCTCCTGTCGCTCCTGAATATCCAAAGCATCCTTTTCATCCGCGTCGACAGAGTGGGCGACATGGTGCTGTCCACACCAGCATTCAGAGCCATAAAAGCGGCCTTGCCCCGCGTCCGGCTGACGGTGATGGCTACGCCGGTAAATGCAGCCATCCTTATGAATAATCCGGATGTGGATGATGTCGTTGTTTATGATCGCTGTGCCGGCCTGCACGATAAAATGAAATTGATGATGAAATTGAGATCCCGGCAGTTTAGTTTGGCCGTCGATCCTCATAACGACTATGAATTGAAAACTGCCTTCTTGGCCGCTTTGAGCGGTGCTGCCATTAGGATAGGATATGGCGCCTTTGGCCGGGAGATATTTTTTAATCAACCGGCGTCGCTAATAAAAGAAAACACACATTTTGTAGATGTTGCCCTTGATCTTCTCAAGGACATCGGCATATCTGCCACAAACAGGATTCCGGAAATTAATCTTTCCGATGATGAACAGGTCTGGGCAAAAAAATGGCTGGCTGATAACGGCCTTGAGGGAAATACCGTCGTGGGCATACATCCGGGGGCCCATTATAAAACGCAACGCTGGTTGCCCGAGTATTATGCCGAGCTCATTCAAATGATTCGCTGTCAGCCTCAAACAGGTATCATTCTGTTTGGCGGACCTTCCGACGCCAAGGTTATTGAGGAAATCATCACTAGAGTAAGAACTGACATTTGTGTATCCATTCAAAATAACTTAAGATATTTATCGGCGCTCTTAGCTCAATGCCAAATATTTATCTGCAATAACTCCGGACCGCTCCACATTGCATCAGCGCTGAACATTCCGACCATTTCCTTTATGGGACCCACCGTTCAAGAGCAGTGGACTCCCCTCGGAGCTATTCACCGTGTATTAAGAAGAGATGATTTGCCCTGCATCGGTTGTAATCTTGGCTACTGCAAAATCAAGAGTCATGACTGTATGCGCCTTATCACACCGTATGAGGTGGCGGAAATGATCTTTAAGGACATATAGAATGGCAATCATCATTGTGCCTTCATGGTTAAGAAGAAATTTCATTCCGATTCTTTATCTTATCATTGGTGCTATGGCGTTACCCTTATACCGATTTCATCTCTGTACAGATACGCCATCTTACATATCCGTTGCGAAAAAGTATGCAGCTGGTGATTATCTCAACGCTGTCAATGGTTTCTGGTCTCCCCTCATCTCATGGCTCCTGGTTCCCTTTTTAATGCTTCATATAGACCCGCTCGTTGCTTTTCATATCATCGGGTTACTGTCAGGGCTTGTCCTCATAATATTGTTGAGAAAATACTTCATAATGTTCGAAATTGATCAAAACGTAGCCAATTCTTTCCTCTTGACGTCGGTCCTCCTTTGTATTTCCATAGCCTATGGATACATGACCCCTGATTTCTTAGCCCTGCCATTCCTTCTGGTTTATATCTATATTCTCATATCTCCCGGATATTTAAATAGAATCCAAAATGCTATCCTGTGTGGAATTTGTGCCGCGTTAGCTGCGTATGCAAAAGGCTATAACTTTTACTTTTTCGCTATCCATTTTTTCATAATCCATGCAATTTGGTATTACATGGCAATTAATACCTATTCGCGAAAAAGATTATTCACGATGTTAACCTGCGGATTGATTCCTTACCTCCTCCTGACAATTCCATGGATATATATTCTTTATAGAAAATATGGCGTGATGGGCTTCAATACGGCCGGACACTATAACTTATTATATTTTGGCTTCGGTCTTTCCAGCCCCATTAGCAAGGGTGGTTTATTTCCTTTGCCCAATGCCACAGCTTTCAGTGCCTGGGAAGATCCATATTTAATGGTGAAACCGGATTTAAATACTGTTTCAATGGAAAATCTAATCCATTTGTTTGAGAATATTCTTAGAAATATCATCGCCTCTATTGATACGTATCAAACCATGTCGTGGTTTGCCATACCGGTTATGGTATATGCGTGCCTTTATCTTCTGAAGAACCGTATCGAAATATATCAGAATAAAATCTTTATCGTAATTTTATCGATGATGATTTACAATGCCGGATATCTACCTTTTCTAATTACCAAAAGATATCTTTACTTTAATATGCTGCTGCTCTTTATTCTGGGGGCTTTTTTTATCAGCAACCACCCCATTGAATTCTCACTGAATAGAAAATTGCTGATTATATTAACAGCGATTTCTTTTCTTTACTTCCCCGTAAGGGATCTCTATGCAAATCGCTATGCAGGAAAAGAAAATTACGTGATTGCAAATATTTTGCAGAAGAACAATATTACAGGCAATTACGCTGCTAATACTGAATATGACAGAACTTCATTTCTTGCATATTTTACGGAATCACGTTTTTTTGGAATCATGGCCCGCGATAAGGAATTACAGCAGGGTGACAGTGACTTATCTCTCTACAATATTCAATATTTTTTTTGTTGGGAAGGGGAATCATGCAAATGCCCGACAAATAATTATAAAGAAGTATCAATAAAGGAATTGACATATCCCCGGATGTTCAAACTTGGCAATTGAACGTCCATCTCAATGTGAGGATTGACTTGGCAAGCAGATATCAGGTATTAAGTTGATACGATTTAACTTTCAAGATAATTCAAAACTCCGGAATTGCCAATTCAAACGCCCGACAAATGATTACTTAAGTGAGACCTTTCCCTTTCTAAAAAACAAAGAGGACTATTTTTGAAAGAAGTACAGCATCTATCTATACGACAACAGAATTTCTTCACCTTTCTTGTCAGTATCATTATCCTTGGATATGGTGTGATGTTTGGTTCTTGGATTGTTCCAGACACGCAAGGGTATTTAACCCTCTCTGTTATTCGTCCTCCTCTGTATCCTCTTCTGACCAAACTATTTTATACCCTCTTTGCTTCAGATTACTTATTGTTATTAGTTGTTTTTCAAATCACTTTTATTCTTGCCGCCGCATATTGGCTCAGCCAGACATTAAGAACATATTTCAAATTGCCGTCCTTTATCTTTCTAATTGTTCATTTCCTTCTTGTATCCCCTCTGATACCTGCTCATCGGATTTATGCAGGAATTTATGGAAACATAGGAAACACTATCTGTTCTGAGGCACTTTCATATGGTATTTTTATTATTTCATTGATTTTCTTGGTAAAAAGCATTTTCGATCCAAGCAGGAAAAATATTTCGATTTTTTCATTCTTCTGCGTTCTGAATACCTTGAACAGACTTCAATTTGTCTTCATGTATCCCATAATTTTTATTATGATACTATTCATGTTCAAGATAAGCAGGAATTTCAAGATTGTTTTACAGACCACCCTTCTAATAATTGTCATGATGACAGGCGGATTGTTGGCCGATAGGCAATATCACAAATTCGTCAACGGTGTCTCAATTATTTCGCCAGGCGGCATTTTTGGAGTTCTTGGAACGATTCTTTTTGTCTCCGATACCAGTGATGCTGGGGCCATCGAAAATGCTGTTGATAGAAGTATCATACAGAAAATTCTGCAAGACTTTGATGAAAAAAGAATTCTACTTCGCTATCATCACATCATGGGCTATCAACCTGGTGCATTTTACTTTCGACACTTTGCAGGATCAATTCTTACTGGCATGATGAAGAAATATCAAACGGTCTATAAACTTAAATCGCCTCATGATGATGATCAATTGTTCTTAGGTATTGATTCCCTTTCCAAAAGAGTTTTACCAACCCTCCTGTCGAGAAGGTGGCTTGAATACAGCAAATTGTCCGTCATCAAATTTATTGACAGTTTCACTTTTCGCGAAGGAATATTCATAGGCGTTTTATTGATGATGGCACCCTGGCGACTGAGGTCTAGAATGGATATCCTATTCATGATAATCTTTCTAATGACTATTGCTAACAGGCTGATTGTTACACCCTCAACCCATTTGGTCGATCGCTTACTGTTCTACACAGATAATATGCAACAGGTCATACTTGCTGCTTATTGGGGAAATCTGATAATGCTAAGAAAAAGTCAAATAATTTGAATCACTAATTAACTATACATTATAGCGGAATTGGGAATGAAGACACCTGTTCTCGTCTGGTTGCCAATTGAGTGAACTTTAATGAATTTATCGGTCATAGTCCTCTGATATGAGCTTGGCAATGCGGGTGGCTAGTATGAAATGGATTCTATCTTGCCCCGGATCTATATAAAAAATGATCACTTACTTTAAAAAAAATATAATTGGAACGAACCGTGAACATGAGAGCATTCGCGATAATATGCTTCTTTTGGTTGAAAGAAACCTTTTCTCTTCAGCAGTAAAAAATTTCTTGGATGTTGGGTGTGGCGGTGGTGAAAACACTATATTCATTGCTCACAAATTGAATATCCCATTGGCTGATGTTTATGGATTAGATATTGACTCTCCATGCGTCAAAATAACGGGGCACCTATTTCAATTTCTTACCATTGATTTGGAAAAAGAGGCGTTGCCCTTTCATGATAACATGTTTGATCTGGTTATTTGTAACCAAGTATTTGAACATTTAAAAAATTTTTTACAAATATTTAATGAAATAATAAGAGTTACAAATCCAGCTGGTTACATCATGATTGGCATCCCAAACCTTGCGCACTTGATTAATCGTTACCTACTGTTATTTGGCAGACAACCAATGTGCATAGGAATATTGAGTAGTCATGTTAGAGGCTTCACGCATAAAACTTTTCATGATTTCATTTGTTCAATATCTACCGTTAAACTCTTGGACCAACAAGGATCATCTCTCATCTATCCATTACCCCATATCCTTGCCAAACCATTATCAAAGGTTTTTACTGGATTATGCGCCTATACATGTTACCTCTTGCAAAAGAATCCTACCAATGACTGAGAGATCGATGCTTGGCATCTCAATTGCCAGCATCGGAGACTGATACAGGCATCCTCAGTATTACGTTCCTTTAAAAATAGTCAGCACGAATAATCAACCGAGAACAAACGAAAGCACCCCCTTGAAATCTGGCGGAGAGGCTCTTTAATTTACACATATGAATGCATTGTCATACCTTTTCAGCTTTCGGAATAACGTCAAGTCACCGATATTGGGAAACCGAACCTTTCGCCTCCTATTGATTATTATTCTGGGCTTAGTCTTGAGATTATGGGGCATCAAGGGAGGGTTGCCTTTTTTTCTTGCTGATGAAGACGTATACGTGGTCGGAGCTTTGCGCGTCGGGCAGGGGGAATGGAATCCTGGCGATTTCAACAATCCTTCCTTAATGATTTACATTAATTTTTTTGCTTTTGGCTTTCTTTTCTTGATAGGAAATTTAATTGGTATTTTTAGTAGTCTGACCGATTTTAAAAATGCATTCTACCAAGACCCTACCCTCTTTTATTTGACAGCGCGATTAGTTATGGTCGGTTTCGGGGGCCTTTCTATTTTTGTCCTGTATGGGCTGGCTAGACGAGTCTTGAACGAAAAAGTAGCGGAACTTGCTGCTTTGATTTTGGCAATCTATCCAGCGCACATCGTGGCTTCCCAAAATGCCAAATGTGATGTAGCTATGGTATTTCTAGTATTATTAAGCCTCTTGTATCTCATCCGATATCTGGAATATGGAACAGAACGACTCTTCCTGATTTCCTGCTTCATCTGCGGACTTGCCATATCCACAAAATATACGGCCGCACCGCTTTCTATGGCATGTATTCTGGCATTTTTTATCCAATCCTTTTCCACTCGCCCGAAGATATATTCAACGCTTTTGGCAGGTGTACTCCTCATTTTGTTTGGCTTTTTTATAGCAACGCCCTATTCCCTCCTCGATTATAAGAAATTCTTCTTTGACATCAACTTTCTCTTGGCCAAGAATCGTACGCAATGGTTCGGCATGGAAGGCGCCCAGATCGGATTTCTTGAGTATACATTTAAAGTTTTTCCTATGTCCGCAGGCTGGCCCCTTTACCTATGCACCCTCTGCGGCATTTTGCTCACGCTAATGATGCTTAATCGTAAAAAGATTATCCTGTACTCCTTTCCTCTTTTATTATATGCGGCTCTTGCTCAGACTCGACATGTAGCAGGTGGATATGCTTTGCCTTTATATCCGTTTTTCTGTATCCTTTCCGCTCAAGCCATTTTGAGGCTTAACGAACACGTACGATCTGCCATAATTAAATCAATATTGATTATTTTTATTTTCTTCAATCCGATTATGCTTGATATTGTCAGTGGATTCAACAAGTCCACAAAGGATACCCGGATAATCGCTAAGGATTGGATAGAGAGACACATATCTCAAGATAAAAGAATCGCATCGGAAGTATCCCTTCGTGTAATCCCAAACTCTGAAAGAATATCTGAAATTATGGGACGCATTAAAGATCCTAAAAGAGGGGGACATTTCCGTTATTACGCAGAGAACATATCGGGAAAGAGATATTATTTCTATGAATTCCCACTTTTTGAATGTCCTGATCCTGCAAGTCGGAAAGTATTTTTTACTGACGAAGATGAAAGAAAATGTACAAAACCAAGCAGTGTTGATTATGACTTTATTCGAGTGAAAAGAAATTATGACTTCATGATTTTGTCATCTCACGTCTATCATAGATTCAGGGCATTACCCAGTCTTTACCCTAAGCAAAATGACTTCTATGACGAGATTGAAAAACAGGCTGAGCTTGTTATGACCTTCAATAATAATCTGTCAGATAATAATCAGAATTCATCGTTTTCTGACCATTTTAAACACTTTTTCGGATTCATTGATAATCAGGGATTCACAATTAATATTTATAAGTTGAACTAATTATTACCGTGTTTATTGAGGGCACGAAGGAACATGAAAATATTTAGCCTTCATTTAAGTCGATTGATTAACGATGATGTGAAAATTAAAATTTAAGCGTTGGAGTTATATAGCGATGAATCTGAATCTTGGCTCGGGCGGTGAACCACAGGAAGGTTATGTCAATGTTGATAAGAACGCCTGCGCGCCAAGGGTTGATGTCGTGCATAATCTGGATCAATATCCCTGGCCGTTCGAGACGGACTCCGTCGACGAGATTATGATGAGTCATTGTCTGGAACACCTTTTTGATCATAATCGTGCAATGAAAGAGATTCATCGTATTTTGAAAAAGGGGGGGATGGCCAGAATTACGGTTCCCCACTTCACTTGGCAATTTGCCTTTCATGATCCGACGCACCGCCATTTTTTCGGCTATAACACCTTCTTTTACTATGCCCGTGACTGCGGTTATTTTGATTTCCAATTTTCATCCTGTCAGGCGAAAATAACTTTTGGAAAGCGATATTCCGTCTGGAATATTATCTTGGAGCCCATCTTCAACCGCTTTCCTAATGCCTATGAACAGAGTCCCCTCCGGATGTTCCCTGCCCTGACGGTTGACGCTGTGCTTACAAAGTGAATTGCCAAAACATTCTTAATTGTATTGCTTTATGAAAGAGAAATCTATCCTCGTCATCCTCATTGCCGGGATCGGAGATCTGGTGCTGGCTTCCAAGGCCCTTCGGGCTCTGAAAAATGGTCATCCTGATTCTTCACTGCATCTACTTACAAGCATTGAAGCTGCTGAACTTGCGGTTAATTACGCTTATATCAATAAAGTTTGGTCTTTTCCGGTTCGGCAACTTCGTAGGAAGAAAACGGCATATTTTAAAGTTTTCTCCCTGCTTTTAAAAATGCGCTCGCTTTATTTCAATCGCGCTATTAATCTTTATCATGTGGATTCCTGGGCGGGGGCAATTAAGATGGGCGCTATTTTCCTTTCTGTGCATGCCGATGAGAAAATCGGTCATGATCGGCATGGCATGGGGCTTTTTCTTGATAAACAGATCCCTGCCGGTTTCTTTGATAATAGACATATTGCTGCAGCGATGACCGAGATGGTTGTTATCGCCGGAGGAATTGCTGATGAGCGAGGCATTGAAGTCTTCTGGGAAAAGGAATCCGAAAGACGTTGTCAACATCTCTTTAATTTTTCACAGGAATATTTCCTGCCTTTTGCCATGGATGAGCCTCTAAAGCCTGTTTCGGGGTTAATACCTGCTATTGATCCAGCGGCGGCAACGTTGAGGCAGCGGCATCCCCTTTTTGTGGGTATCAATCCCGGCGGTGACCGGGCCAACCGGCGGTGGCCGATTGAACGCTACGCTACGGTCGGCAATAAAATAGCGGCAACCTTAAATGCCCGGATATTGATCTTCGGCGGTCCCGGCGAGGAGCAGATCGCCGGCAGCATCCAGGGAAAAATGAAATCCGAAGTCGTCAATCTTGCAGGAAATTTATCCATCAATGACCTGGCCTATGTGATTAGCCGCCTGGATTTATTGATCACCAACGACAGCGGGCCCATGCATATTGCGGCGGCAACAAAAACGCCCGTTGTGGCTATCTTCGGCCCTGAAGATCCTGTGTTGATGAGGCCTTACACTTCTGAGGACCTTTACCGGGTCATTTATAAGCCCCTACCCTGCCGTCCTTGTCAGAAAGACCAATGTGCCCGGCCCCTTTGCCTCGAGGCAATCACCCCGGATGAAGTGCTCAGTTCATGCATGGAGCTTCTGGCTAAATTAGGCAAGATGAAAGTTGAAAAAGGATCTGAGAAGCAATCATAATGTGCGGAATCTGCGGTAAAATGACATGTGGTGGGAGGGAAATCAATGAAAGAGTCCTGAGGGGGATGCTTGACGCCCTCGCTCACCGCGGCCCCGATGACGAGGGCATCTATCTTTACAACTCCGATCAGACCTGCGTGGGACTTGGACACCGCCGCCTCAGTATAATCGATCTGTCCGCGGCGGGCAGGCAGCCCCTGACCAACGAAGACGGCTCGCTCCAGATAGTCTTCAATGGCGAAATATATAACTTTTCGGTGCTCCGGGAAGAATTGTTGCAGAAAGGACACCGCTTCCGTTCCCGGACGGACACGGAGGTCATCCTTCATCTTTACGAAGAAGAAGGTATTGCCTGTGTTAAGAGGCTGATCGGGATGTTCGCCTTTGCCATCTGGGATGAGCGGCGCCTGACTCTGCATCTGGTGCGCGATCCGGCAGGCGTAAAACCCCTGGTCTATTACTGGGACGATGAGACTCTCGTCTTTGCCTCGGAGATCAAGGTCCTTCTTGCCGATCCTGATATTCCGAGAAATATCGACCGGCAGGCCTTGGAACTCTATCTTACCCTCAATTACATTCCTGCCCCTTATACGATTTTTCAGAATATCCAGAAGCTGAATCCGGGTTGCTATCTGACCGTTCAGGGAGGGAAACTTCGGGAGACGGCCTATTGGGAACTCGGCGCCGGAAAGGAATTTCAAGGCACTGCGGGCGAAGTGAAAGCTGCGGGGGGGGGAGCGCCGCCTCAAATACAGCCGTGGGCTGGAAATGAAGCAGAGGCAAGACATCACCTGTTTACTACCCTTTCTGAATCCGTCCGCAGCCAGATGATCGCCGACGTACCTTTGGGGGCGTTCCTTAGCGGCGGAATCGATTCGAGCATCATCGCCGCCCTTATGGCAAGAAGCAGCTCCCGCCCGGTGCAGACTTTCACCATTGGTTACACCGATATGCCCATGTACGATGAGCGGGTCTATGCCAGCGCCGTCGCGGATATGTACGCTACGGATCATCATGAAATTCTCCTGACCTCTCAAGACGTGATCTCCGTTGTTCCGGAAGTTCTGGACAGCCTGGATGAGCCCTTTGGCGACTCTTCGGCAGTTCCCACCTATGTGGTAGCAAGGGAAACAAGAAAACATGTCAAAGTGGCCCTTTCCGGAGACGGGGGCGACGAGCTATTCGCCGGTTACCGGATGTATCGGGGCGAGGACCTATATCAGACCTATGCCCGGATTCCCGCCATTATTCGGAAAACGTTGATCGAACCTTTCATCGCCGCCCTGCCCGCCTCCCGGGACGCTACGATACCTGAATTGGTGCGGCGAATGAAAAAATTTATCAAAGGGGCCAAGGGGAATAATCTTGCCGAGCGCTTTCTCCTATGGAATGAGCTTTTCCCGGCCGAGCAACGACGATGCCTGCTCCTTGATAATCCCTCCTTAAACCATAACACCGGTTTACTGAGCCATGGCGAACAAGCAAATGGCCACGCTGCTGGTTCCACTAAATATTCCAACAGCTTGGGAGATCGTACTGACGGATCTGGAAACTATGCAACCGCTCTGAATATATTTTCAATTGCCCTGTCGAGTTTTCACGGCGATTCGCTCAACGGAGACGCGCTTAATCGGATGCTCTATGCTGATTTTACCGTTTCCCTGCCCGGCGATATGCTCCGCAAGGTTGACGCCATGAGCATGGCCCATGCCCTGGAGGTACGGGTGCCCCTCCTTGATCATCGCGTCTGTGAATTAGCCTTTTCTATGCCCGGGGCTTGGAAACTCCGTAATGGGCAGGGCAAGGCCATTCTCATCGATACATTCCGCGATCTCCTCCCCCCCGCCCTCCATAAGCGGCCCAAGTGGGGTTTTGAAGTCCCCGTCAGCAAGTGGCTAAAGGCAGAGTGGCGATTCCTCATCGATGAATATTTGTCAAAAGAAATCATTGTCAAACAAGGGATTTTTAATTATGATATTATTAACGAATTGGTAAAGAAGCTTTTTTCCGGCCGCTTCGATACCTCCTGGCAGCTCTGGAACCTGATCTGCTTTCAGGCCTGGTATTACAGATACATGGAGAAAAAACCGTCGTCATAAAAATGCCATAATCTTAACCCATCCCCACCCCGACCCTCCCCTTGAAAGGGAGGGGGAAAATGAGGAAAGGCTTATTTGTGCTTCGTTTTGTTGATTTACTAAAGGAGCTGTGAAGAGAATCCGGGTCGTCCACATAATTACCCGTTTCGACAAGGGCGGGTCTGCGGAGAACACTTTCCTTACCGTGCTCGGTCTTGATAAACGGCGATATGATGTCTACCTGATCGTGGGGTTGACAGAAGAATCGAGAATTGGAGATACGGAAGTGGCGGCGACGGTGCGGAACCTCGCCAGCATAAAAGAAGCAGGAATCGCCCTCCATATTATCCCCGAGCTCATCAGAAATATCCATCCTCTTCGCGACTTGCAGGCCCTGTCAAAAATGAATCGGCTCCTTCGTGAAATCAAACCCCATATCGTCCATACCCATACCTCCAAGGCCGGTATCCTGGGCCGTTTTTCCGCCTGCCTTAACAATGCCCCTGTCGTCGTCCACACCCCTCATGGCCATGTGTTCTGGGGCTATTTCGGCCCCCTGACCTCGCGATTATTTATAATTCTGGAGAAGTTTGCCACCCACGGTACGGACCGGATGGTAATGCTGACAGAGCAGGAAAAAGAAGATCATCTCCATTGCCGGATTGGAACTGAAGAAAAGTTCGCCGTCATCCACAGCGGCGTGACTTTGGAACCTTTTTTGCGGGGCGATAAAGACCGGGAACAAATGAGGAAAGAGCTTAGCATCCCCGCCGACGCCTTTATCATCGGTACCGTCGGGCGCTTGACGGCAGTCAAGGGACAGCGTTATCTCCTGGAGGCGGCAGCGAAGCTTTCCGCGGATATTCCTGGTCTTTTCTGTATTATCCTCGGCGACGGCGAGCTTCGTGAAGAGCTCAAGGCCAAGGCTACTGACTTGGGAATCGGAGTGCATGTTTTATTTCTCGGCTGGCGTGATGACGTGGCCGCCATTATCTCCGTCTTTGACGTTTTTGTTTTGCCGTCCCTCAACGAAGGGATGGGCCGGGTGATCGTTGAGGCGATGGCCGCCGGCAAGCCGATTGTCGCCAGTGACATTGGGGGCATCAGAAACCTGGTCGCCCCTCGGATAAGCGGCATCCTTGTCCCCCCGGCGGATCCGGAGGCCCTGGCAGCGGGGATAAAAGATCTGTATCGTGATCCGGATCGAAGGGAGCGTATGGGAGAGGCAGGGCGTCAAAGGGCCGCCGCTTTTTCCGACACGGCCATGATCGAGAAGATTGACACCTTATATTCAGAACTGATAAGAGACAAGTATGATCATACGTAATATATTTCAACTTCGCTTTATACCCCATCCCCCTCCTAACCTCCCCCTTGAAGGGGGAGGAAATAAGAATCATTATCCCCATTCAGTTGCAAACAAAGGCTTTTTACCCTCCCCTTCTTCAAAGGGAAATAATTTATGTTTACTCATCTCGCTTGTTTTTGTTTTCCTGGCCTTCGTCTTTTTTCCAGGGAAGATTTGGGGGGCGGAATATCAGCAGTTAGCCGGCGTCCTTGATGTTCGCTCTAATTTTAGTGACGGGATTTACAGCATCGAAGGATTAGCCAAGATGACCAGGGAACGGGGTATTCACGTCCTGTTCCTCAACGATCACGATAAAATGACTATTTCTTACGGCCTCCCTCCCTTCCCTAATATCATTAGCAAGACCGAGGAAATGAATTCAATCCTCAAGAGAGGTCCGGAAGAATATCTTGAGACAATCGGGCGGGCGCAACGCGCCTACAAGGATGTCATTATCATTCCGGGAACCGAGTCGGCCCCCTTTTATTTCTGGACAGGCAACCCTTTAAAGAATAATCTAATCGCCCATGATCATGAGCGGCGGATTCTGACCGTCGGTCTCGACAAAGCGGAAGATTATCGTAAAATGCCCGTGGTACATAACGTGGGCCCGTTCAACATTAATTTACTTCCACGGGTCATTCCCTTTATCGTATCGTTTCTTCTTGCGGTGGTTATGATAGTATGGCAGGGCTGGTTCCGCATTACCGGTATCGTCCTGGCCATAATTTCCCTATTGTTCATAATCGACAATCATCCTTTCCGCGCCTCCTCCTTCGATCCTTATCACGGCAAAAAGGGCCTTGCCCCCTATCAGGGACTAATCGATTACGTGAACGCACGAGGAGGAATGACGTTTTGGAATTATCCCGAAACCCAGTCCGGGGTCAGAAAGCTGGGACCGATTCAAGTAAGCACCAAGCCCTATCCGGAGGTCATTATTGAATCCAGGGATTACACCGGCTTTGCCGCCCTTTACGGGGATACTTCCACTATCACGGAACCGGGAAGTCTCTGGGATACAACGTTGAGGGAATACTGCAAGGGATACCGGATGTGGCCCCCCTGGGGTGTAGCCACCGCGGACTATCATGATGAAAAGGGTGGCAAGCTCGGTGATTATCAGACGGTCTTCCTGGTAAAAGAAAATACCCGGGCCGCCGTCCTCAAGGCCATGCAGACGGGAAAGATGTACGCCCGTCAGGGCAGTTTTCCTAATCTGCCCCGTCTCGACGAATTTTCCGTTTCCTCGACAGATGGTCTAAAACTGGGAATATCGGGCGACGATATCATAATCAAGGGCAATCCCCGCATCCGGATCGTCATATCGGCCGAGAAGATGTCGGCGGCTGCGGCAACAACAAAGGCAACGGAGGCGCAAACTCCACCAACTACGACGGAGGTTCCGGCGGCTGCCACATCATTAACAGCAACAATTGCAGCAAAACCAATGACCAAAGAGTCGACGCCGCCGGCGTCGACAACAGCAGCAACGGCTTCGACCAAAACCACGATTTCGGCTACAACAATTGCAACCACAGCGACACCAGCTACCACGGCAACACCGGCCAGCGCTTCCGTCAAGGTACGGTTGATTCGCAACGGAGCGATGATACAGACCTTTACCGGCCCCCTGCCTTTGACCGTCGACTATGGGGATCCCTACCAGCCGCAGAAAGAGAAAATTTTTTATCGCCTGGATGTGGAAGGGGCCGGTAAGATTATCTCCAATCCGATTTTTGTCAGTTTCGAGTAAGAGGCTCCCATGATTGTCTCCATCCATCAGCCCCAATACCTGCCCTGGCTTGGTTACTTCGACAAGATTGACCGCGCCGATGTCTTCGTTCTCCTCGACAACGTCCAGTTCAAGAAGAACGAATGGCAGAACCGCAACCGGATCAAAACGGCCCAAGGGCCACAGTGGCTAACCGTACCCGTCCTGTACCGGTTCCCCCAGTTGATCTGTGAGGTCGGAATCAACTCTAAAGAACGCTGGCAGCATAAACAGCGGCAGGCTATCCTTTCAAATTACCGAAAGGCCCCTTGCTGGCCGCTCCTGGAACCTCTTTTCGAGGAAATATTCGCCAGGGAATGGAAAACAATCGGAGAGCTTAATATCCATGTCGTCCGGGAGTTAGCAGCGCTGATGGGGATATTTACGCCTATCCATGTAGCCTCGGAGCTTACCGCTTTTCCTGATGATCCCGATGAGCGCCTTATCGCCATAACCCGCCATTTCGGCGCCGATGCCTACCTCGCCGGCAGCGGCGGACATGACTATATGGATCTGGAAAAATATAACACCGCGGGGATCAAGGTGAGCTTTCAGGAATACACTCATCCTGTTTACGCGCAGATGTTCGGCGATTTTGAACCGTTTATGTCCGTCGTTGATCTGATCTACAATCACGGCGCGGAGAGCATTGAGATTATCCGGAGGGGAAGATGAATATTCTGGCAATTGGCGCGCATCCTGATGATATTGAATTCGGCTGCGGGGGAACCCTGCTGAAATACATCCGTAACGGTCACGACGTTTATATCCTCGTCATGACGGAAGGTCACAAGGGGGGCCAGGCCAAGCAGCGTATGGCGGAACAGCAGCGGTCCGCCGAGATACTCAAGCTTCAGGAAGTGATCTGGGGTTCCTACCGGGACACGGAGCTCTCCCCCAAGATGAATGAAATGGTGCACGACATTGAGGCCATCCTGGAACGTATTCAGCCCAATTTTATTTTTGTCCACTATGATGAGGACACCCACCAGGACCACCGCGCCCTTGCCAAGGCGACCGTTTCCGCAACGAGATACGTCAAAAACGTAATGTTTTACGAAGGACCGACGTCCCAGAACTTCTCCCCAACGGTTTTTATAGATATCAGGGATACCCTGGAAGAAAAAATGCAGGTGCTTTTAGCCCATCAGTCCCAGGTGACGAAGACAAATATAGAGGGGCTTTCCATTGTCGACATTGCCCGCTCTACGGCAGTATTCAGAGGTATTTCCGGGCGTGTTCAATACGCGGAAGGCTTCATGCCTCTCCGCATGTTTATCAACATCTGATACCTAAGGCGAATATGATCCCCCACTCCCGGCCATTCCTTCAGGATGAAGACTACCGCAGCGTTCTGGACGTGCTCAGATCGGGCCAGCTTGTCCAGGGAGAAAGGGTTGCGGCCTTTGAAGCGGCCTTCTGCCGGGAGTTGGATCTTCCCGGTGCAACCTCAGCAAGTTCCCAGGAAGTCGCCGTGAGTTCCAGTGCAGTCGCCGTAAGTTCCGGGACAGCGGCCCTGCATTTGACCCTCCTCGCCCTGGAGGCGGGACCGGGGGACGAAGTCATTATTCCCAGCTACGTTTGCACCGCCCTCTGGCATGCTGTCCGCTATACCGGCGCCACGCCCGTCCTTGCCGATATCGAAGGGGATACCTTCAATCTCTCGGCTCTCGATGTTCTGCCCCGTCTGACAAAAAAAACCAGGGCCATCATCCTGCCCCATATGTTTGGTCAAGCCGCCGACCTCGACGAGCTTCTCAAGCTCGGCATTCCTATTATCGAGGACTGCGCCCAGTCCCTGGGAAGCCGTTACCAGGGCCGCCCCACGGGAACCTTCGGCGTTGCGTCAATCTTTTCCTTTTATGCCACCAAGGTCATTGCTGCCGGAGAAGGGGGCATGGTGGTTTCCCGGGACGGGAACCTTATCGACAGGATCCGTGATATGCGGGACTATGATGAGAAAGACAGCCTCGCAACGCGCTTCAACTACAAGATGACAGACCTGCAGGCAGCCTTGGGGATGAGTCAGTTGAAAAAGCTTCCCGTCTTTATTGCCCGGCGTCAGGACATTTCCCGGCATTATGACCGCGTCGTGCGGGAGGCAGGTCTGCCGCCTCCAGTCAAAAAAACGGACCGAGATCATAGCTATTTTCGCTATGTTTTCCTTCTTGACAGTACGGATCGTTTCCTCGAAGATATGGGCCGTGCGGGGGTGGTCTGCCGCAGGCCGGTTTTTCGCCCCCTCCACGACTACCTGGGACTGACTGGTTTTGAGGGCACGAATCGTATCTGGCGAAACGCCGTCTCCGTGCCGATATATCCCGGCCTCACGGATGAGGAAGTTGAAACAGTTTGCTCAAATATGATTAAGTTACTTCCTAAGGTTTAGGTAGCCATGGTGTCTTTTGTCTTCCTCGGCATAGTGGCGACTTTTTTTCTCACCCTCCTCCTGCCGGAGGTGCGTTCCTATTTTTTTAACGTCGTCGGCAGATGGCTGTATATCCTTCTTTTTTCTTTTACCGTCTCAGTGCTGATGACGCCCCTGATGCGGTGGCTGGCCAAGAAGTTCAATATCTTCGATATTCCCGAGGAAAGGAAAATCCATGAGCGGGCGACGCCCCTTTTGGGTGGAGGGGCCATTATCATCGCCTTTACCGCCTCCCTCCTGGCAAACATGGTCCTGGAACGGGATATTATCCTCACTCTTTATGCCGGCGGTGCTGTGGCCGTAACAAGTCTGATTGACGACTGGAAGGGTCTCAGAGCCCGTTTCAAGCTTCTCGTGCAGATTCTTGCCGTTCTTTTTTTAATCTATAATGGTGTCGTCCTTAGCCTGTTTTCTGACAAGATATGGTGGGGGTATATTTTGAATATATTGCTTACCATGATCTGGATCATCGGGATCACCAACGCCATGAATTTTATCGACGGCATGGACGGACTAGCAGCAGGTCTTGGGGCGATCATTTCCCTCTTTCTTGCTATTGTGGCTATTCAAACCAATCAGCACGTCCTCGGATGGATCGCCATCGCCATGCTGGGCAGTTGTCTGGGTTTCCTGCCTTTCAATTTTCATCCGAAAAGTCCGGCCTCCATTTTTCTTGGCGATACGGGCAGCATCTTTCTCGGCTTCGTGCTCGCAAGCCTCGCCATTATCGGAGATTGGGCCGACAACAATCCCATCGTTTCCTTTGCCGCCCCCGTCCTTATCTTCTGGGTACTGATCTTTGACATGACTTATATCACCGTGGAAAGAGTTCTCACGGGGAAGGTAAAGACTGTTAAGCAATGGATCGATTACGTAGGCAAGGATCATCTCCACCACCGGACCTATACCATGCTTGGGGACAAGAGAAAGGCAGTGCTATTTATTTATCTCCTCTCCATCACCCTGGGAGTCAGCGCCATCGCCCTGCGATATGCCCGGCCCGTGGACGGCATTCTCCTTGTCATACAGGCGTTTCTGATCACTGTTATTGTTTCCATATTAGATTACTCCGGACGTAAACGATGAAGGCTTCAGAAAAAGCCCCATATGCTTCGTTGCCCTTCATCCTTCGTCACTGCGACGTACATAGAACTACGTCTCATTTCTCAGGTCTCGCGCGCCTCACCTCCGGAGCTTTTTTCGAGGCCTTATGTTATTGATCAAACTGCTTGACAAACGGACGTCTCGTTAATAGCTTAGCGGACATTTGATTACCATATAAAGGAGAGACAATCCCTTGAACAATACTTATAGATGCAAGAAAAAGGGCAGTCTTATCAGTGAGATATGCATTGATCAGGCATGTGAATGGCGCTTGAAGAATGAGGCTTTTTTTAATTGCACATGGGTGGCGTGTAATTTTGGACCATTCACACTGGAAGAAGTAGGGGAAATGATGGGGGTGACAAGAGAAAGAATCCGTCAGATCGAGGCCAAGGCCCTCAAGAAACTACAGCATAAAAAAAGGCGGGATCAGTTGCGTGATTTTGCATCACCCGACAATGACTGGGATTTTTAGTCGGTTGAATTCACATATTTAACCCTTGGACATCTTCGAAAGATACTCCCGGGTCATAAACTCGTTCATGCGGATCTTTCTCTCCGGACCGGAGAACAAGTGCACCATAACGTCGAACTCCAGTTCCAGGGATGAAGTTTTGTCTAGTTTTTCTGTTATCACGGAGATCTTCTTAACCGATTCGATCGCCCGGCCGGATCTTGCCGCCAGACCTTCTGCCATAGCAATGGCTTCATCCATAAATTTTTCCGGCGTCGCCACTTTGTTTACCAATCCGATTCTCAGAGCCTCTTTTGCCCCGATCGGCTCGCCCAGCATGCTGATTTCCTTCGCCTTGGCCATCCCCACGAGATGCCTTAACGGGCTGAAGAGGGGATTCAAACCGAACTTTAGTTCGGGATGCCCAAAAATGGCGCTCTCTGAGGCAATGATCAGATCGCAGACCGTAGTAATGTTAAAACCGCCCCCCAGAGCGATTCCACCCACTGCGGCAATAACCGGCTTTCTGTAAGTGTAAATCTTCTTTAAATACTGGAGAATTGACCCGAAATACGGTGCGACTTCCTCATCGGAAAGGGCCGCCATTTCTTTTATGTCCATCCCGGCGGAAAATACATATTCACCACCGGTCATGATCAGGACCCTGATTGATTCCTCGTTTTCCAGGTGATTGAGGGCATCGTTTAGTTCAAAACGCATCTCCCCGGACAAGGCGTTCATCTCCCGGGGGCGATTCATGGTAATGATGGCGTAACCTTCTCTCTTTTCGAGGAGAATTGTTTTATACATTCCTTTTTCCCGCCACCCGTTCCTTCAGTTCCTTGCCCACCTTAAAAAATGGTACTCGTCGCTCCTTTAGCTTCACTGCTTCCGTAGTCCGGGGATTTCTTGCTTGCCGGGCCTTTCTGCTTCTTACAGTAAAGTTTCCGAAGTCACGAACATCAATCCGCTCTCCCCTCTCCAAAGCTTCCGTCATGGCGTCAAACATCCGATAGACTGCGAATGCAATATCCACAGCGCGATTATCGGGAAACTCCGCCTGTACCTTTGCGACCAATTCTCTTTTCGTCATAATCCCCTACTCGCTTTACTCGTAAAGATAATATGCCCCCGCCAGTCTTGCTTCCTGATTTTTCCATTCCGAAATCATGGCAGAGAGGCTGTTTTTAAATAAGACGTCCCAATATGATTTTTTCTTACCCGAATAGATAGCTTCCGGTTTACCCTTCATCCCCGACATGGTTCCCGCAAGCCCAATGGCATAATTCATGTCGCCCAGTTCATCAACCAGCCCCGCCTGCTTGGCCTGACGTCCGGAGAATATCCTTCCATCGGCGATGGCCTTCACTTTTTCCCTGGGCATTTTCCTGTCCGCCCCAATCGTATCCATGAAATGATCATTCATATCATCAATAACCGCTTGTAGCAGGGCTCTTTCTTCCGGGGTAATTTCTCTGGAAGGTGAGCCCATGTCTTTATATTTTCCGCTCTTGATTACCGATGGTTTCAATCCGATTTTACCCAGCAGACCCTCGGCGTTGAGGAGATGCATAACCGTGGAAATACTGCCCGTAATCGAACCCGGATTGGCAACGATGCGATCGGCGGCACACGCAATGAGATAACCACCGGAGGCGCCAATGGAGCCAATGGAGGCGACCACCTTTTTCTTTTTCTTCAGCTCCCGAACGGCCCCGTATATCTCCTGCGAAGGCGCTACGCCGCCGCCGGGCGTCTCGATCCTGAGTACAACGGCGCGCACGGAATCATCTTTCCCAAGTTCCTCTAATTGCCGAACAGTTTCCCTGGCGTCGGTGATTACCCCTTCGACCGTGACCACCCCCACCTTTTCCGATGCCAGCAGGGACTTCCGCTTCCCGGAAAGGGCGCTGACACTGAAAACAACCGCGGAAAAGACCATGGCCATCAGGATGAGGAGCACGAAGGCAAACAGAATGGGGTGTCTTCTCATGCTTTAAGCTGGTCTATTCGTCAGAATCGATGATCTTTACATCCGCCAGGGCTCTTCCCAAGCTGGACCCCATGTTTTCACGGTTGTTGAGATACTGATGCTGACTATGAACCGATGGCCCTTCGGACGCCGTTTCATAATCCTTGATACTCAGACGTATCTTTCTCGCTTTGGAATCGATACTTTTGATGGTTGCCGTAACTGTATCGCCGATAGCAAAGAGTTCCGACGCTGATTTGACCCGTTTCTGACTCAGTTCCGAGATATGAACCAAGCCCTCGATACCCTCTTCGATCTCAACAAAAATGCCGAAATCTGTGATATTGGTGACCTTACCCGACACGGAGGCGTTGGCACCATATTTGTTGGTAAATTCTTCCCAAGGGTTCTTCTCGATCTGCTTGACGCCAAGGGAAAATTTTTCGTTTTCCACGTCAACATTCAGGACCATCGCTTCAATTTCCTGACCCTTCTTGAAAAGGTCGGAAGGATGTTTTAACTTCTGGGTCCAGGATATATCGGAGAGGTGAATCAAGCCGTCTATTCCGTCTTCAATGCCGACAAAAATGCCGAAATTAGTGATATTCCTCACTACCCCCTTAACCAGCGTTCCCACGGGATACTTCTCTTTCAACGCCTCCCAGGGATTCGACATGGTCTGCTTAAGTCCGAGGGATATCCGCTTTTCATCTGTTTTTACTTCCAGGATCATGACCTGGACCTGCTGTCCCGGTGACAGAACCTTGGAGGGGTGTCTTATTTCTCTTGTCCAGAACATCTCGGAAATATGGACAAGTCCTTCCACGCCAGGTTCGAGTTCAATAAAGGCACCGTAATCAGTGAGATTGACGACCTTGCCCTCCATGACCGACCCGACCGGGTATTTTTCATGGATCGTCTCCCAGGGATTTTCCGTCAACTGCTTGAGCCCAAGGGCAACCCTTTCCTTCTCCCGATCGAAGGAAAGGACCTTCACCATAATCCGCTGGCCTTTGCTGAAAGTATCAGCGGGTCGGGAGATCCTCCCCCAGGAAATATCGGTAATGTGCAGGAGGCCGTCGATACCCCCGAGATCGATAAAAATACCATAATCGGTAATATTCTTTATAATGCCTTCGACGATGTTACCTTCCTGAATGTTTTCAAGGGTGACGCGCTTTTCTTCTTCCCGGTGCTTTTCCAGGATGACCCTTCTTGACAAGACCACATTATTTCTTTTGCGGTCGTATTTGATAACATTGAAGTCTATAGTCTGACCTACAAACTGGTCGAGATCCCTGATAGGCCTTATATCAACCTGGGACCCGGGGAGGAACGCCGGGAT
>Ga0172379_10003955_pt1 | contig 22722 bp, 31 predicted proteins | sample GrowelOW334metaG_FD_119756 | JGI IMG/M metagenome (GOLD analysis project Ga0172379, IMG submission 119756) | Groundwater microbial communities from an aquifer near a municipal landfill in Southern Ontario, Canada - Groundwater well OW334 metaG | ecosystem: Environmental > Aquatic > Deep... | reverse complement strand
TTTTCTAATCTCGATTTTGATCAGACAGTTTTTGATTCACTCTGCTCTGTCAGAAGGGGCGACACTGACATGCAAACCATGCGCTCAATCGCCGCCGGCTTTCTTCTCGGGGGTGACCTGATGGGACACAAAGTTGGGCAGCTATCCGAGGGGCAGAAGGGGCTGTTGTCCTTTGCTCGCCTCGTACTAATCCAGCCAGGCCTCCTCATCTTGGATGAGCCAACCAACCACATCAACTTCCGCCATCTCCCCATCATTGCCAAAGCGATTGACGAGTATGAGGGCGCCATGATTATGGTTAGCCATATGCCGGACTTCGTCGACCAAATCAAATTCGACGACTATCTCGATCTCGGCAAGGTCTAACTTGATTTTAGTTTGGATTTTAGCCCATACCGTCGTACAATTAAGCTGTAATACACGACCATGGTCTCACTCTGCCAGTAACGATAGTTTTAACGAGAAAATTAAGTACTATGACCCGAGATGCATCAATACAATTAATCAGAGCGTTCATGTCTGAGAAATTGCCGGAGCTTGATTGGTACCGGGAGACATCCGAGCACCTTAAATCCATTGTATTTTATGGATCTAGGGCCAAGCGCACCAACCGAAAAGATTCCGACATTGATCTCTTGTTCATCATGCCGATCGAAATTGAAGAGAAGCACACGGAGGGAGAGTATTCGTATGAATTTGGCGGCCAAGAAATCAATATCGTCATACGCTCAATCGAGCGGTTGCGAGATATTGCGGCAGGAGAGCATGACTCTTTTCAGGCAGAGATATTTAGGAATTCGGAAATTATGTGGCAGAGGGATAGCGAGGCAGATGAGTTGATCAAGCTAATATCGTTTGCCCGAAAAGATAACTAAACGGGGGAGTAGCATGAAAAAGATACTAATTATCACAGGACTTGCGCTGGCAATTTGGGGCAGAGTGTCATACCGGAAAACGGCCACCGCGTGCATCCCATCGAGCTGTTTTGGTAGCGGAAACGGGGGATTCGCATCAATGTGTACCGCAGACTGCGGTGGAGCACGCAGCTATACGTCGGTTTATATATTCGGCGGTTTGTCGGCGGTATTTCTTCTGGTAGCACTAATTGCCCCGAGAAATGGCACCAAGGCCTAGACCAAACCTCTTAGTAGGCATTTCTCTGATATTTGTTATATTTCTCGGTAACTAAAATAGGGGATTATTACTTTTCCCTAACTTGATATAATCAATCTAATAGATACACAACGAGGAATACCGGAGAGCTATGAAGAAGGATAAATATCTCAGAACCAGAGGGGGAACGGCTCGCATGATCGATGTGTCGTGCGCATCATGCGGCCAATTATTATTGCACTACCAGAAGGATGGCCCGGGCTGGCTCAAGCGCTGTTATCTAAACCGGATCTTTGGACCTGAGAAATGGGCGGCGTTACAAAAGGACATAAATATTGTTAGCACAAAGGACATGCCAGATTTGGTCTGTGATTGCGGTGAAATAATTGGCACACCGATGCTTAACAGTGATGGCAGGTTGGCCTTTCGCCTCGGGCTCGGCAAGTTCAAACGTAAGCTAAGCAAAGATAAATAGCAGGGAATAACATGGATTGGCTGCAAACCATTACACTTGCCGGAGTAGTTGCGGTGCTAACGACGATGATGGGAATTATCGTTAAAGTCGTTGGTCTACCTGACCAGATCCGCAAAAACTACAAACGGCAATCAACTGAGGGCCTGTCGACTCTTTTCATTTGGATGACTTTCATCGCTTACATACTCTGGACATTACACGGCATACTGCGCAAGGACTGGGTTCTTATCATTGGCCAAGGGCTTGGTATTGTCACAACTGGCATTATTCTTTGGCAAATATTCATCTATAGGAACAAGGCCTAATTAACTATTTCGAATCGGTTTGCCTCCGCCTCAACTCCGAATTGACGGAGGAGCTTAATCGGTTTTGGCACGCCAACGCCATCCCTATACTGCTTGAACATAGCATTATCAAATTTGAAAACTACTTGGAGCTAGCAAGATCTAGTGAAAAATTCCCGGGACGCTTCAGAACTGTCAAATGACGCTCATTCCGCTTACGAATTTTAGTTGGAAGCGTCCCGGAGAATATAATTTTGGTCTTTTTGTTTTGTGTGCGATCTAGACCATTTTTTTCATCTCAATCACTATCAGATGGGCCTCGTCCTCACTGACATTCTCGACAGCATGAGAAAAAGGTTCGCTGTACATCGCGTCGCCGGCCTTTTGTTCGATATCATTGGTACTGCCATCAGGCATCGTCCAGCGGTTCTTGATATCGTTAACCACATAGACAACCGTTGTCGGGTGCGTGTGCATCTCAAGTTTCTCGCCGGCAGGCAATCGCATATCGGAAACTCTGACCATGTCGTTCTCGAGCAGTATTTTATACGTGCCTTTGGCAACTTCCATTACGTCTGGATATTCATTCATTTTGATCACCTCCTTCACTTCAACTGTATCCCAAAACCCATTTCAAATCTCCTGAGATCTTCGGTGATTGCTGCATTGCCTCTCTATGTAGTGGACATCCTTGCGGGATGGCTCTCGGCCATCTCATGTCATTGCCATTTCTATTGCAAGACACGAAGAAACCCAAAGGGCGGCAGTGCGCAAAAAGAACAACGCGACTCTTGCAAGATACAGGTAGACATAAAATCAGTCTCCATTTATTTTGAGCTATAATATATACCTGCCTCGCCAGTAGACATTTACTTAGTCGGTGCCATATAATTATGATGCAGCTACACTAGCGATAGTAATATTGTTTAACGATGATGATGGTTGGTCTTAGCAACTTCAAGCCAAGCGAAGAAAGCGAGACAATATTGTTTTACGACAAGAAATTTGAAGGAGGCACAACATGAAGTCTTTGGTCGTTTATGAATCAGCTTTCGGCAATACGAAGATGATAGCCGAAAGAATTGCCGAGACTCTCGGCGCAAAGTTAGTACAGGTCAAGGATTTTGACAAATCGGATTTAGAAGACCTGGAATTGATAGTAGTCGGTAGTCCAATCAATGGCTGGATGCCGCTACCGACAATTGTTAACTTCCTAAACACTCTTGCGCAAGGTGGGCTAAAGGGCATCAGCGCAACATCATTCGACACTCGGGTGAAGATATTTATTCATGGTGATGCCAAGGGCAAAATCGCTAAATTGCTCACTAAGTCTGGCGCTAAAATTATCATTGAACCCGCGGCATTCTATGTCAAGGGGACAGAGGGGCCGCTACTTGAGGGAGAACTCGACAAGGCAGGGGAGTGGGCCGAGTTAATCAAAGCCAAGACGCCAACATAACTCACCACTGATTGCCTGAGCCTAATCATACATTCCACTCCAAAAGTGCCTGGATTGCGTTATCCTGGCACTTTTTGATTATCTGGACGATATTGGCACAATATGGTAGTATATGGCGATCGATGAAGCGGCTTCCGTCAGTCGAAGGGGGAGACATGGACAGTCAACACACGATAGAAGACTTAGCCAGGTACGTATTGGAATCAAATGGCGGATATTACCCAGACGGATTTCTCAAACTTATTCCAACCGAATTTGGGTCGATTGATCTTAAGGCGTTGAACGGCGAAACGATCCTTGACCTGTCCAAAAGGTTTGACCTTGAAGTTTACTTCCCGGTTCAAGCGCAAATGATGCAGCTGCTCGGCTACGAACCCGCCAAGGCCAAAAGGCCCGAAAATATGAAAGAGTGGCTCGCTGTCGCTTCGGCCACACCGGGCACATTGGCACCAGATGTTGAGGTCAAGAAGAGAGAGATTCAATTCCTCGCTTCTGTCGGGATGGGGATAGTGGAACCGGTCGTGGCAGCTAGATTGCTTGTATCACTGGCTATCTAGGAATACTGGTATCAGATAAGTCCGATTTCAGACCGCAACTAGTGTTGCGGCTTTTTTTATAAAAAAGTGGGCGCCCGCCTTAGTGGCGTGCGCCCGTCTGCACCCTAGGGTGCAGACCCGATCATATCTATGTAGACGCGTTTCTGAATTGCGCCTACGTTGTGCTTCGCATAGTCGACCTTGAGGCTGTCGGCCGAGCGGCGGACGATGCCCAGCACTATGATGGGAAACAGAATCCCCAGTATCGACACACATAACAGAAATCTCATTCCCGCTCCTTCCATCACAAACGTGCTAATATATTAACATATTTATCGTAAATTGTCAATAACGAAAGCGGCCACTCCAGACTGTCAGCTACCCAAGTGTAAGCAAAGGGTTGCCGACTTGGAGTCAAGAGAGTAATATTTTAGGACGATAGAATGATTTTGATATAAGGAGCGACATGAGTGATTACAAGTTGAGGGTGTCAGCTAAGGGTCTTTTTTTCAATAAGGCAGGGGAGGTCTTGCTGGTCAAATCAAGCCACAAAAGCATTGGTGATTTCTGGTGTGTGCCAGGCGGTGGAGTAGAGGAGGGCGAGGCCATCTCAGATGCAGCCGAGAGAGAACTCGCCGAAGAAACCGGCTATATCGGTAAGGTAGACAAGATTGTTTTCACCCAGGACCTCACCTTCCACAACAATGACCGCCAGCTGGAGATATTCTTCAGTGGCAAGATCAATGAGGAGATCGGGCGAGTCGCCCCAACAGAAATCAGGGAGTCTAAGTTTTTCTCAATTGACGAATTTAGAGACATCGAGTTCAAGCCCCAAAACCTCAACCCCTTCGAACTCAAAGAGGGCATAGATTACAGCTCAGCAAGAGAGAGTCAGGATTAGGCGCTCGAAACAAAAAAGGCTGCCGAAGCCGGAAGGCAACGACAGCGCTGGGGAAAAGGGACTAAAGCCAATTTAGGCCGCACAAGCGTACTGACTAACGGAAATCTCTGACGACGATTCGGGTCTCAAATCAGACAACCTCATGTAACCGGTAAGTGAATTACGTTCGAGTCGAACGTAAGCCCAGGCCTTGCGTTCGTTAAGCACCACGAGCCGCTCGCCCTCCTGAACCTCAGTTATCATAATAGCACCATCCCGAGCATGGGCCCGCAATGGAGCACTTTTTTTGCAACGCCTTGTCATGAACCTTCCTCTCCTCACTGCTGCTGAGTGCAACCGGTATAATATAACACATCTCACACGATAGTCAAGGCCATGGCTCCGAACATAGAAGGCATTGGCCCCCAGGGCGCCATTCGATCCCGACATTCGACCCCGCTGATGTCGCCCTGAGTCACAATCGAAAAGAAGGGCCCGGCGAATCTTCGCCGGGCCCCGGTCTACCTATGAGCGGATCAGAGTTGTGGCACCTTGAACCTGAGCGCCTTGACGGCATCAGGAATCGTCGCCCTGAGTTCTCTCAGACTGGTGATCTTTGCTTCGATCCCAGTCTTAACGTTCTCCAGGTATTCGATCTGAGTATCGATTCGTGGACCGATACCCAGAACGTCATCCGCCAAAATCTCAGCCGGATTCTTGCCCAGTTCCTCGAGGATCTCTTTGCCTGCGGCGCCAAGACCATACAGACGCACAGAGCCTTGCGGCTTAGACAAAACACCCGACTGGACAAGCAGGCGAACCACCACCTTGCCAAGATAGGAGTCTGGCACACTGACGAAATCTGAGTGTTCACGGATAAGGTCGTAGACATCTGCGGGGACTAGGCCAGTCTGACCGTTGACGCGCCTAGAGAATTCTAGCACGAAGAGACCTACTCTCTCGCGGTCTCCCAGGAAAGCATCTTTCTTGGCCCTCGTTCCGTCGAGTAATTCGTCTGGCCCCCCTGATTCAGGTCCTACTGGAGGAGCAGTGCACCCAACACCCAATGCTTGATAAACACCAGGGTCGGCGCTGGCCTCCAATTCAGGCAGTAACGGCCGTTCCTGTGTTTCAGTCGAACCATCGGCTCCGGACACTTCTATACTTCCTCTCTTGGGGCAGCGTTCTGGCGGAAATTTAAATCTCAACTCTTGCCAGAATCGGGCAGGATCTTCACCCTCTGGGGTAAAGATACGGACGAAGCGGCAACCGCCGTTGTCTTTTTCTGATGGATGGGCCTTGCAGACGATGAGATGACCTTCTCGCCCAACAGTGCGTAAGCGTCCCCTGGTACTATCGGATCCAGTCGTAACCCGACAGACTTTGGCCTTGTAGTCGCCAGAGAAACCGCACTCCAGCAACTTGTCTGCGATGAACTGGGCATAACCATAACGGGGTCCACGTATGGCTCCCGCCACCGTCGTCACGACCGCCTTCCGGCTGCCATCGTTTGCCACAGCCGATTCAAGACGGTTCACTTGCAATCCTCCTCTCAGTGTAATCCCGCAATATTGCGAGGATTCCTTATTATACCAATCAATTTATATTTTGAAGCTGATTAAAACATTGGGGCAACCATTTGTCAAAGAGACGCTAGTAAATTAATATGGATCGATGACCAAATCGGAGAAGTTAGATCATGGACAAGCCAATGTAATAGTGGTATAAACAAGAAGGAAAATAAATAGCGCTCGATAGCGCTTTTTTGCAGAGGACGAACAGGAGGACAAACAAAGGTGAGCCAACCGGAAGAAGCCGGCTTCATGGCCGACGCAAACTGCAAACGAGCATTTGATGAGTTTGTCGCCAGGCTGCATGGCTATCATTATCCGGCAATATTTCTTTTTCTGCCGCACAACTCCGCTGAGGCATTTGTCACAGGTCCGCGCCGCGCCTTTGAGGACCACCAGACGTTTGAGGACGCGCTCAAAGCTGCTCTTCGGCGCGCAAAAGCGACGGTCGGGAAGAACTCCGTCGCCAGCAACACTACGGAGCAAAAGAAGAGAGACAAAAACGCCCGATTGACCAGGGCTGCTTATGATGAATTTAGGGCGGCCATTGCTCGCTTTCATGCCGCAACAGGCAGAGAGTACACAACCATCATCATTATTGAGCACTGGACAGAGCCGCTACTCATAGCCAGAAATGGCGACATTCATGGCTACCGCTCCATGACACCAGAGCAAGTGTTCTGCGCTGCAATTGCCGCACGGCAGAGATCGTAATTGTTGACTTACATCCTTACAGCATCCGCCCCGCGGGTGCTCTTTTTGACTTAAGCCAGTTGTTGTGTCGGCTCCTTGGTGGATGTTGGGAGGGCGAAGATCATTCGCTTATACACGGCCCTGGTAGCAGCAACGTCCCGCTTGCAGTAGTCGCAAATTTCCTTAACCTTACCCTCTTTATAAAAATCATAAACTTGGGATCCATCAATTCCATCTTTGGGAGAGTCAATATCGAGGGCAATGGCTAAATTCTCGAGGCTAATATTGTTGTTGCTCCACTTGGCCCATTCTTTCATTGTGTCGTAAATCGGCTCGCTTCTATATCGAGCAAAGCTTAGCTCTCTGCTTGGCCTGACACCAAGAACAATGGAGCGCTGATATATGAAGCGCAAATCAAAATCCATCACATTATGACCGATAAAAAGATGCGCGCTCTTGGCTATACCCCAGAACTCCTGCAACGTCTTCTTCTCATCGTCCGGATGGCAAATAACCCTGACTTCATCATCATCGATCGCATAGGCAATACACAGAATCTGACCGAATGAACCATCAAGACTCGTGCCCCGATAGTACTTGTCGAAGTCAACGCTAGCATCACTCTCGCCATAGACAGGCGTATCCGATGTCTCTTTTCGCTTGGCAATTTTTTCCAGTTTGCGGCCATAGAGAAATTTAATCTGCGGAACCATCGATTCGTCGGCCGGCAGAGTTTCAATATCTAAACATAATTTCATAGTTATCCTTGTCTTAGTTAGCACTTTTCACTATATCAGAGTTTGATCTGCCGACCAAAGAATAGGTTTGCGATAAGCCAGATAACAGCCTATTATTAGTAAAGCACAATTTACTAACAGCTATTAAAGACGGAACAAAATGAAGTCACCTAAGCGAACAATAACTGTCGCTGTCCTCATGGTACTCTTCTTGGGATACGGGCTTGTTCAGCCATTGCGCCTAAAGACAACTACCCTCGAGATCAAGAATGGTGATATCCCGGAGGCGTTCGTGGGGAAAAAGCTCCTCTTTCTTTCCGATATTCATTTCGGACATTTCCTATCCAAGGAGCGGCTAGAGGCGATAATCACCAAAGCCAACTCTCTTGGCCCTGATGCCATATTTCTTGGCGGCGATTATATTGAAAGCAATCCCGCTGACTACGCGACCGCATTTTCTAAGCTTGGCAAACTAAGTGCACCCCTGGGAGTGTATGGGGTACTGGGAAACCATGATTACAGGCAAGCCAGAGAACACACCCTTGCGCAGATGGAAGCAGCAAACATTAAAAGTCTCAACAACAGTGCCTTGTGGATTCCGTCAGGCAATGACAGGATCAAGGTTGGTGGCGTTGGCGATCTATGGATGGATGAGCAAACTCTGACGCGGACAACGGACGACACAACAGAGCAGGATTTTGTCATTCTTCTCAGCCACAACCCCGACTATGTCAGAGAGGTTAACTCCAGCAAAATCGACCTTGCCCTCTCTGGTCACACCCACGCCGGTCAAATTACACTCTTCGGCTTGTGGGCACCATGGGTTCCCTCGCGATACGGCCAAGAGCTGCGCTATGGACTAAAAGAGGTCGGCAAAACAGCCCTCTACATCACAAGCGGCGTCGGCACAACCTTTCTGCCACTACGATTCTTCACCAGACCCGAGATGGTTGTCATAACTCTGTCGCATTAACAGCAAATATCTGCACTACCAATCAGTCCGATCAATCTTGAGTTCTTCGGAGGCATAAGTTGGCTTAAATTGCGTCGGGTCGGCAAGGTAATTGCTGATGCCAAGCACGATGCCCTTTGCCTCAGCGTCTAGCCGCGAATAGTCTTTCCTGACTAATTTAACATACTCAGAGCCGTTGGTAATGAAGAATGCCTCAGAAAAAACTGCGGGCATTTTTGATTTGGACAGGACACTATTATCAAACCAGGCGATTCCCTTGTTCTCTAGATTGAGACTGGCAGAGGTCGAGCGAGCGATACTCTCAGCCAACGGTTGATCATACTCGCTAAAGTAGAGCGCGGTAGAATAATTGATTTTGCTGCTACTATAACTGTTATGGTGAATCGCCACTAGGATCGAAGCGCTGCTATTATTACAGAAAGAATAGCGATCGCTCTTAGAAAGACTCTCGTCCGAGCTTCTGGTCACAAAGACGGTGTATCCATCTGCCTCGAGCAGAGCCTTGACCTTGTTAGCTGTGATTAGATTAATAGTGCTTTCCCAAACCTTACCCTTCATTGCACCTGGGTCGATACCGCCATGTCCCGGATCAAGGCAAACCGACTTCTTGCTCGAGGCTGCCCCACCAAGACTCTTGTCGTCCTTGACGACAGTTTCCTTTATCTCATCGACGCCGCTAATTTGACTCGCATGATCATCTGCCGGCAGCGGCGAGACCTTGACTTGCGACAGATCATAGAAGGAATCCTCCAGTTTAGCGCTGTTAGCACGAAAATAATAAATTCCAGTAGCTCCAATGGCGAGTACAAGCAACATCAGAATTGGGCACACAACCTTATTGATTTGTAGCAAACTATTCAATCGGTAAAACCTACTTATCATAAACTCTATTTAACCATAAATGGCACAAATAAAAAAACCCGCAAACGCGAGAATGGCAGGCATGATAATCACTGTCCAGAGTTGTACACAGAGGTATGCCTGGTTTCGATTATCTGGCAGTTATCCACAATTGACACTGTTTGGTCTTTGTTCGATAATGGAATTGCCAAACAAAAGGCAAACATTAGCAGAACAGATAGCGAACAAGCGAGGGAAGATGCCAAACGAATCCGAACAAGTCGATCCGACTGATTACAACTGGCCCATTGAGCTAGGCATTTTCCTAGAGCTCGCTTTTAATGCATAAACTTTATCTTTAATCACTAGTTTGCAAAGGAGGTAAAAATGGATCCGCTCACCAAGCGACAAAAAGAAATTCTTGATTTTATCCGTGGATTTATAGACGAGAACGGCTATGCCCCGAGCTACCGCGAGATCGCTCATTATTTTGAACTCTCATCAACTGGCACCATTGCGGAGTACATCAATATTTTGGCTGAGAAGGGATATCTGACCAAGGAGGCGATGGAAGCCCGGGCCATACAGCTCACACCAGCCTTCGATGATGGTACCGAGATTTTCTCCATACCTCTCTCTGGTGTGATAGACGCCGGCAAACCAGTTGAGGCAATCAGAACCAACGAAACAATCGATATTCCGAGAGACATGATGGGCCGCCGCACCTTTGCTCTCCGAGTCAGGGGAGAGTCCATGATTGACGATGGTATCCTAGATGGTGACTATATCATCATTGAGCAAACCTCCTCCGCGCGCAATGGAGAGATAGTCGTTGCTCTTGTGGACAACAAAAACGCTACGCTTAAGCGATTCTACAATGAAAAAGATCAGATCAGGCTTCAACCCTCCAACAGCACTATGAAGCCGATGCACTTTGCCAAAAACCGTGTTACCATCCAGGGCAAAGTTAGGGGAGTAATAAGGAAATTTTAATATGGAACTTAACAATCTCCTTCAATTTATTGCTCTCGAGGACAAACGACTAAGAGAGCGTTATGGTAATTCAGGCGACAATGAAAAGCTTGTTCTGGCTCGAACCGTCAAGATGAGTGAAGAGATGGGCGAACTTTGTAATGAAGTTCTCATTCACTGCGCCCTGCAGAGAAAAGAAAAGCTCGACGCAGCAGATCTCGACAACCTCTCAGCGGAGTTTGCCGATGTCTTGATCACAACACTTCTTCTCGCCAATTCCATGTCTGTCGACATTAAGTCTGCCCTCGAACACAAAATCGCCAAGATTAATGCACGCTACATACAACCCTAGATCACTACTAATCTCGGACAGCAAGTGCTAAAATTGTTGTTGTTAGTTAATAATTTTTAATACCAGAATATCTGTTTGCATTCATGGAAGAGATTGAAGTTAAGTTTCTTAATATTGACCGATCTAAGATTGAGCGAAAGCTAAAGAAGATTGGCGCTAAAAAGATATTTGATCGAACATATAGATCAAAGGCTTTTGATTTTCCTGACCTGCGCCTAACAAATAATTCATCTTGGGCACGTATTCGCGATGAGGGCGAGAAGATCACTATGGCCTTCAAGAAGCGCCTCGGTGCCAAGGCTGCGGATGGCAGCAAGAACGACGAGGGAATGGAAGAGCACGAAGTTGCTATCGACAGCTTCAAATCAGCTGAAAGTATCCTACTAAATTTGGGTTTGATTGAGTACTTTTTTGAGGAAAAGAGGCGTATCCGCTATCTGTTGGACGACGCAGAAGTAGACATCGACATCTGTCCAGCGCTTGAACCGTACCTAGAGATAGAAGCAAGTTCATGGGATAAGATTGACCGGGTAATTGCTCTTCTGGAGCTCAACCCGGAAGACAAGAAAATCTTTTCTGCAACTCAGATCTATCGCTTGGCAGGTATCGATATGTTTGATTACAAGGAATTCACTTTTAAGGGATTAGTAAAGAGATAGCTTGATTCGCATCACGCTGAATGATAACTTGCCAATTTAAAAAGCCCTACGAGGACTGTATCCAAGCAGGGCAAGATAGAGCGCACTAGGCGCCTCTGAGATCAATCGCAACAATATCGCTTCCGCTCATGATAACCAGGCTGGTGTCACACCCAAACCACTCTTGGTGGGGACCCCTCCATACAACCCTGGTTGGCTTTCCATCGTATTTGACAAGCAAGAGACAATCGTCAACCTCGACAAGAAGGCCCAACGAACAGCTGCTCCAACGACCTCGCGGACTGGACCAGAACAACTTGGGAGAGCCCCCGAAGGGAACAATCGTGATCTGATGCTCATTTTCAACAACCAGGCCATTACAGCAAGCACCATGCTGGATTGATAGGTCATCGTAAACTGCCGGCGGTCTCTCGTCGAAAGGAACAAGGTAATACTTGCCATTTGCGACTGCATGCAAGCCCAAGCTACAAAAACCGCAAGAAGCATCGGCCCTGTCCCAAATAGTTCTTGTGTTACCGTCAGGCGACGTAACAACCACTTCGTTGTAACGGTGCTTGCCACGGCACGTTACCAACCCATCGCTGACAACAGTATATAGTCCGTGATTTCCCTGCCAAATGGTCCTGCGCTCACACTCAAATGAGATAAAATCAAAACGCGCTCGGCCACAGGGGATTATGATACCGTCTTTGCACGGGTGACTCATCTCATTGGAGTCAGTAACCAATGATTTCATCGACCCATCGAATGTAACCAAGGAGTGAATGTTTCCGTTCTGGATTATTGCACCCATAGAGCATAGCTTGGTAGAAACAGGTACGGATCCCTGATAAAGCATCCGCCACTCACCCTGATACGTGACAAGCAGAACCTGTTTACCAAAGTTAACAACCAGACCATGGTCACAACCATGGCATTGCAAACGACCTCCGCTATAAGAAGCACCCGGAAGGCCGGGTGCAACGTATGACAGACAGTGAACCTCAATGCCCATCACTTTCATCTCCCTCCATCCATCGCTGGCTGTTTGATTTGTACCACTAATCAGCCCACTTATCAAGGCCAATGCCTCAGCCCGCCTCGGCCATTATGACAATTACCCGTGAATCAAAAACTATCCCGCTCTCAGACTGTCATCCTGAACCGACGAAGTCGTCCTGAGTGAAGTCGAAGGATCTGTGTCTTGATTCAGGATCCATAAAATAGTTATTGAGACTGGATCCCAGATCACCGTTCGATCCCGAGCCGCAACTCACGGTCGAGGGAAGTCTGGAATAACAAATGAATAACCAATCTCAGGGATAATTAGTTTTTTTATTCACGGAATTATCGCTTGACAATATTTATATTACTGATATAGTAAGAAGCATTATGAACAAGTTTTGGTGTCACAACCTAGAGCAGACCATGATTGTCGCCGGCCGAAAGCGACCTCTCTTTTCGTTGTCTAGCCAAGACGGTTCTCAATGCACTAAATAATCTTATTTAAGATATTGAGCGTCTCGGCTAGGTAAGCCGAGATTTTTTGGTTTATCCCACCCTAATGGTGAGACGTAATTGTGGTCACGGCCGCAATGCGCCTAGGCTCGCACATTGACAACCGAGATGGAGGAAAAATGGCCAAAGCAACAATACGCACTTATTTCTTGCTTTCGTCCGTCGCCAATTTCGCAATCTGCCTAACCCATGCCACTTATGTCACCTTTTTGATGTCTAAGGGATTAGATCTTTTTGAGGTCAATCTGGTTAACTTTGTCTTCTATGTGACCATGGTTTTAGCTGAAATCCCAACTGGTGCCATCGCTGACATCTACGGCCGGAAATTCTCCTTCTTTTGCGCCTGCTCGATCAACGCCATTGGCGTCCTCGTTTACGCGGCATCGACCTCATTTCCAGGCTTTGCCGTGGCAGAATTTATTCTGGCAATCGGCTTCACTTGTTCGAGCGGAGCCTTTCAAGCCTGGCTAGTTGACCGCTTGAAGGAAGAGGGATATGAGCAATCTGTCAGATCTGTTTTGGCGAAGGAGAGCCAAATTGACTACAGTATGGGCATGATTGCTGCACTTATCGGAGCCAGATTGGCTGACAAAAACATGGCTCTGCCGTGGATAGCAAGTGGTATTATGTTCGTCATTGCGGCAGCACTAACACTCAGACTCATGCGCGAAAACCATCACAGGCCAAGTCATATTAAGGCGTTCGATCTTGGGCACATGGCCGAAACTATCCGCCTCAGCACTCGATATGCACGCAAGAACGAAGCCATTCGCATCATCGCTGTGATTGGCATCATTCAATACATCACAGTTCAACCAGTCAACATGTATTGGCAGCCCTTTTTCCTGCCTCAGGTCGGCTCCAAGACAGCGCTCGGTTTCGTCTGGGCCGGCATGTCCATTTCGATGATTATCGGCGCTGCAATCCACCACGGCATACTGAGATACGTTCATAAGGACGAGAAACGAGCATTGGTCCTTGTCCAGTGTGCCATCGGAGTCGGTATTGTGCTAACAGCGACACTTGCATCAATTCCCATGATATTCTCATCCTTCTTCATCTATGAAGTTTCCAGAGGCGCTTTTCGCCCACTCAAGGACACATACCTCAATGACAACGTACCCAAAGAACAGCGCGCGACTATTCTTTCGTGCGAATCGATCATCCACCATATAGGAGGATCGGTTGGCCTGCTCTTAAGTGGATACATGGCAAAGAACAGCTCGATTCCAATTACATGGATCATGTCTGGCACAATTCTCCTGCTTGGAACATTACTTGTAGCCAAGCTTGCCAGATGCAAGTGATACCGGCGGTGAAGCATTATGCTTCACCGCTTTTTTGATATACTTGCGCCATGAAACTCGGCAGAGATTTTTTTGAGAACGCTTCCTTCGATGTGGCCAGAGAGTTGCTCGGGTGCTTTGTGGTGCATACAACAGCCAGTGGCAAAATAGTTGGAAGAATAGTAGAAACAGAGGCATACGGTGACTCAACCGACTTAGCCTCACATGCCCGCTTTGGCCCGACACAACGAACCAAGATAATGTTCGGTCCAGCCGGGCACCTCTATGTCTATAGTATCTATGGAATATTTAACCTAACAAATATCATCTGCGGACCCGATGGACATCCGAGCGCTGTTCTGATTCGCGCAACTGAAATCATTGAGGGACAAGAGGCGGCAAAAACAAATGTTAGCAATTCAAAGTTTGCCAAGGCCAATGATAAGATTGCTACCGGTCCCGGCAAATTATCACTTGCTCTTGGCATCGACCGCAGTCATAATGGTATTGATATCACCAACTCAGATGAGATATATATTTTGCCAAGAACAGCAACGGACAAATTTGATGTTGTCTCGACTGCTCGCATTGGCATAGAATATTCCAAGCACTCAAAAGAGCTACCGTGGCGTTTTTATATCAGGAACAATAAATTCGTCAGTAAGAAATAGTCCAAATATGCATAAAGTTGCCTTTATAAAATCAGACGATCGAAAATACAATGTGACTCGCAGCCTTTCACTCCTTAAGAGCGAGGTTGTCTCTGTTATCAAAGAGTCAAAACGTATAGTCGTCAAACCAAATTGTGTCATTGACAACGTTCAGTTGGCAGCAACTCATCGAGATGCGCTTGATTCGCTCCTGTCCTTTATCGCGCCTCATGCCAGCCAGCAAATTGTTTTGGCTGAGGGAGCAGGAATAGGCGATACCATGTCGGCATTCAAAAACTATGGCTACCTCTCCCTCCAGGAAAAGTATGATCTTGCTCTAATTGACCTGAACGAAGATGCACCTGACACTATCGATCTTATAGATAAACATGGCAAGAAGTGGCAAGCTCAATTTGCCAAGACTCTGCTAGAATCAGATTGCATTATATCAATTTCACCACCAAAGACTCATGATTCAGTCGTCTACACCGGCGCGATCAAAAACGTTAGCGTCGCCGGATTGATTAGGCCAAGTATCAATCATGGCTGGAGAATCATGCCTAAACTTGGAGCAACCAAAAACAATAAGTCAGCGATTCATCAGGGGCCGGCGATTATTAATGAGAACATCAGGCGATTATATGAGCACCTGAAGATTAGGCTGGCTGTAATCGATGGTTATACCTCCATGGAGGGTGATGGCCCGATCGAGGGAACAATGGTACCAACTCATTACGCCATTGCGTCAACCTCCGCTCTCGCCGTCGATTCACTCGCCTGTGTTCTTATGGGAATAAAGCTGGAGGATGTCGGATATCTTACTCTTCTTGAGGCAGAGAAGAATGAGTGCTTCATAGTTGGAGATAGCTGGGAAAAATCAGTCACTAAATTTACCATGCATCGCAACTTCGAATCGATTAGAAAGTGGCGGTAGTTTCTGATATACTTTGAATATTACACACGAGCAAAACTACTACTTTTACCTTGAGCACATAACGGCACCTGAGGACTTTTAGGAGAGGGGACATGGGCATTGCCAACGATATTCGACCGCGCAGATCGCACGGAGGATTAACTCGAAAATTATCCACAACGCCTGAAGCTGGGGTTAATCAGCCTTTTTTGCATACCCCAACCACTGCTCAAGTTGACAATGAACACGTAGCCAAAACCATTCTAGAAGACGAGTTTTTCAGCAAACATCAAGTACAAACAGCTCAGATAGCCACTCAGCCTGCCCAAGAAAAAGGAGCCTTCAAGGTGATCGTCTGGTTTATTTTGTTCGTGGTTATCGTCGGCACTATCCTATATCAGCTATTTCTAACCTTCGACAAGAGGGGGAAGAGCAGCAAAAAGTCAAACGAGCAAACCTCCTCTGAGCCAAAGGGCACAGATTTCTATAGCGGCGAGGTCATCACGCAGGACTATGCGGCATCTACTGGTGATAGCGCAACATCAGGCAGCACCTCCATACCAAGCACTACCGTCACACCGACTCAATCTCAGACGAGCACAAGCACAACTGACAAATCCAAAATATCCATCAAGGTCCTGAATGGAAATGGTGTCAAAAACTCAGCAGATGAGGTCAGAGACACGCTCACGGCTGCAGGTTTTAGCGTTTCTAGCGTCAAAAACGCCCGTACATTTAGCTATGCAACAACAATAATTTATTACCAAACCAATAAGAAAGCCGAAGCAGAACTAGTCAAAGACGCACTTGCCAGCAGAACAGCGTCAATCGAAGCCTCAGACTCCCTGGCTGGAGAATATAACGTAGTAGTCGTAGTTGGCAAAAAGTAATTTGAGGAAATATGGACTATTTAGATATAATATTTGGTTATTATGACAAGATTTTGGCAGACATGTCGCCATCATCCCAAGCAATAATCTCCCTTGTACTGCTAATTGTCCTGATTTTTCAGATCTATCACGTTATCAAGAGTGGCCACTGGATCTTTATCCTTGCTCTAATCGTCTTGCTGCCTGGCACCTGGCCAGCTGCCAAGCATATTGGAAATATAATCATCACTGTGATAAAGTTTCTTCTGTCACGCATACAAGCAACGATCTAAGAAAGGAACTTTATGAGCAAATCACCAGAAGAGTCAGACACGCACGAGCATCACGGCGAGATACTCCTTGTCCTGTCCCGAGGCGAGGAAGTAGTTAGCTCAATTGTCTCATACTGCCAGATGACCGGCATAGAAAGCGCATGGATTTCAGGCCTGGGCTCAGTGCAAGAAGCGAATATAGCCTACTACGAGCTGGACAAGAAGAAATACCATCACAAAAAGATGACAGGGACCCTGGAACTGGCAAATCTGGTTGGCAACATTACGATAATGGACAACAAACCGATTGCTCATCTCCATGCCGTCCTCTCTGACCAGAGCATGAAAACATACGGCGGCCATCTAAACAGCGCCACAGTCGGGGCAACCTGCGAAATTTTGATCAATCCTTTCGGCCACGCAATCGAGCGAGAACCCAACCAAGAAATAGGCCTAAATTTAATTAAATAGTCAGGAAAACAAATGTACGATGTAGTGATCATTGGCGCCGGCCCAGCAGGACTGACTGCTGCCATCTACGCCAGCAGGAGGGCTCTTAACACTCTTGTCCTGAGCTCAGATATCGGGGGTCAGGTAACCAAAACATTCGACATCGAGAACTATCCTGGTTTCGACAATATTAGCGGCGCCGAACTTGCGCTCAAGTTCAAATCTCAAGCCGAGAAGTTCGGAGCAAAAGTCACCATGGAAGAGGTCTCAAAGATCATACCCCATGATGGACAGTTCGAGATCAAAACCAGCACAGGTAAATACGAAACCCAAAGCGTGATCCTGGCATTTGGCAAAAAACCGAGAGAGTTAGGCGTACCAGGAGAGGATAAATTTAAGGGAAGAGGTGTAACATACTGCGCAACCTGTGACGCACCCTTCTTTAAGAACAAAACTGTTGTGGTCGTCGGCGGCGGCAACTCTGCCCTAGACGCAGCTGTTCTTTCCTCCAAGCTAGCCTCCAAGGTTTATGTCGTACAAAAGTTCTCGAAGTTCAACGGCGAACAGTACCTCATTGATAAGGTCAGTGATGCCAAAAACATCGAGGTTATCTTTGACAACGAGATAGAGAAAATAGAGGGCGAAAAGACAGTCAATTCAGTTACCCTAAGGAGCGGCCGCAAGATTGAAACAAGCGGAGTTATGGTTGAAATTGGCTACTTTGTCGATAGATCTTTGGCCGAAAAACTAGTCAAGCTGGATAACAATAATCAAGTGGTAGTAGACGAACACCAGGCGACTTCCGTTCCTGGCATTTTTGCCGCCGGAGACCTAACACCAACTCCGTACAAGCAAATCGTCATATCTGCCGGAGAGGGCGCCAAGGCCGCTTTGGCTGTCTTTGACTACTTACAAAAACAGAAGGGTAAGCGCGGCATCGTTGCGGATTGGCATTGATCGGCAGAACCACAGATTAAGCAATTAAGCTAGATGAATCGAACGAAACAATGGCTTACTAGCTTACGAGCTTGCCAACATCTTTGACTCAAAACAAGAAATAATGGTATGATTACGTGAGTAAACAGAAGGAGGAATATGAGCGATCTAATCCCAGAAGAACCAAATTTTTATTCAGCAAATGACGACCGGGCACCACAGCCAAACGACAAACCGTCACTAAAAGAAAAGCTACAAGAACTGAAACAAAAGTTTCGTCTCATGATGACCGATCCCAAGAAGAGGCTTATTTTTATTATCTCGGCCGGTTTTGTGATCATCGCCCTGGTCGGAACGGGACTATACTTCCTAACTGGCAACGAAAGTGGCTTAGCCGATAAAAACAAAAACAAGAAGACCAAAGACGGACAAGAAACAGAGAACGTTGCCACAGACCAAGCCCCGCTTGATGGTATTATGACATCCAGTGAGGCCGCCAGCCGTCATCCTCTTGCCATTGTTGTCGAGAATCACCCGGATGCACGTCCGCAAGCAGGCCTAGATAAGGCCAGCATTGTCTACGAGACAATTGCCGAGGGTGGCATAACCAGATTTTTGGCGGTGTTTGGAACAAATGAGGCCGAAAAGGTTGGTCCCGTTCGATCCGCAAGAACCTACTTTGTTGACTGGGCCAGAGGATACGATGCCTATCTCGGTCACGTTGGTGGCAACATCGATGCTCTAGACCAAATCAAGGCCGAAAAAGTCTTGGACCTCGACCAGTTCGCATATTCATCACCTTATTGGAGAGAAAGAAGTAGAAACGTGTCTACCGAACATACTATGTTCACCTCAACCCCACGACTGCGCGAACAAGCCGAGAAGAATGGCTACTCAAAGGCAAACAACTTTACCGTTTACAAATTCAAAGATCTAACCGACACCGAAAAACAGCTTCTTCCAGAAAAACAGGTATTTAGAATTGCTTTCTCAAGTGAGCAGTACGAAGTCGCATTCGAATATGACAAAGCCTCCAACTCCTACAAGCGCCATCTTGCTGGCGCCCCACATGTGGACCAGCTCACAAAAAATCAAATTATAGCCAAAAATGTCATCGTCATGACCGTTGACCGAAAGCCAACGACAACTCGCATTAACGAGTCTGGTTATGACATGTCCAATGTTGGCTCTGGACCAGCTAAGATCTTCTTGGATGGCAAGATGATCGAGGGCAAATGGAAGAAAAACAGCAAGACAGACAGAGAAATGTTCTATGATGCCGACGGAAATGAGATTACCTTCAATCGTGGTCAGTTCTGGATTGCCGCCGTCCAACCAGGGGCAAGCATTACGATAGAGTAATAGAATTAAAGGGGCTTAAGCCAATTTGGAGGGAAGATGGCTAATGTAAAAGATGTTAGGGCTCGTGAAATCCTTGATTCAAGAGGCAATCCGACGGTTGCTTGTCATGTTTTTCTTGATGATGATACAGTCGGCACTGGTTTTATACCATCCGGTGCATCCAAGGGCAAAAACGAAGCGTTGGAATTGCGCGATGACGACCCCAAAAGGTATGGTGGAAAAGGTGTTCTCAAGGCGATTGCAAACGTAAATGGGCCCATCAGAGACGCGGTGCTCGGAATGGACGCTGCCAATCTCTCTGCCATCGACAAGAAGATGATTGAGCTAGACGCCACTGAAAACAAATCTAAACTCGGTGCCAACGCTATACTCTCTGTCTCACTCGCTGTTGCAAAAGCTGCCTCAAAAAGCGCAAAAATTCCCTTTTATCGTTATCTTGCCAACCTTATGGGCAAAAACCTTGATAACGAGATAATCATTCCGATACCGTTTTTGAACATTCTAAACGGCGGCAAACATGCGATCGGTTCAACAGACTTTCAGGAGTTTATGATTGTTCCGGTCAAATTTCCCACCTTTCACGAAGCAATAAGGGTCGGAACAGAGATCTATCGCGCCCTTGGCAAAATTCTAGAAGACCGAAGCTATCAGCCACTGGTTGGAGACGAGGGTGGATTCGCCCCCTCTCTCTTTTCGAATGAGCAAGCCATGGAGCTCCTGGTCCTTGCCATACAGACGGCCGGCTACCATCCGGGCGAAAATGTGTTTATTGCCCTCGATCCTGCAGCAAGCAGATTTTTCTCCGAAGATATCTATCAGCTTCATCGCGAAAATCGCTCCCTAACAACAACTCAAATGGTTGACTTCTATATGGCCTGGACAGAAAAATATCCCATCATCTCAATAGAGGACGGGCTAGCCGAAACGGATTGGGCGGGGTGGCAAAACCTAACCCAACGACTGGGCAGCAAGATTGAACTCATTGGTGACGATCTATATGCAACCAATAAAAACTTGCTCAAAAAAGGAATAGAGACACGCGCAACGACAGGTATCCTGATTAAACCAAACCAGATCGGAACATTAACCGAAACGCTTGAAACAATGAAACTGGCCGAGGATAGCGGATTTAAGATTATCATCTCTCACCGCTCCGGCGAGACCGAGGATGACTTTATTGCTGACCTCGCCGTGGCTTCAGGTTGCGGTGTTATCAAGTCTGGCGCCCCGTGTCGAGCAGAACGAACAGTCAAGTACAATCGACTCTTAGAGATAGAGGAGAAAGAACCCAAAGCCAAGTACGCCAGCTGGGACACTTCAGTCAATCTGGGGTTTACCCAGATCTAATCATCGCTAGCCGGAATTAGGGTTAAGAATTTGTTACAAATGCTTCACAACGCAAAAACCGCCTATGGGCGGTTTTTGCATAACTTACTCGAATTTCAGTCCTAGAGGCTCAGCAACCGAGCGCACCTTGCGGTAATATGGCTGCGAGGGGTTGTAACTCCACAAAGCCTTTCGAACATCGGGGTAACCCGAGGCCTTAAGGTAACGCGCAGCAGCAAATATTGAGTCTCTTGGATCGCGTATGTCAGCATCAGGGTTTGCCTTATGCTTTCGAAATGTCGATGGCATGAACTGCATCGGACCTGTTGCGCCAGCATAAGACGACTTACTGGTATACCCAGACTGTCCTGACTCGACATAGTGGATAGCTAGCAGTAACTGCCAGGCCACACCATACTCGCTCTCAGCCTCTTTATAAAGAGACATGAAATCGTCTTTGGCATAGCTTCTGTTGTCGCGAGCTGTGACAGATCTACTCTGGCTCAGCCGTTTTGCATCAGCTTCGGCTTGCGCTTTTGCACGAGTCAAGGCTTCAGCTTTTTGGCGTTCGATTCTTTCCAGATCAGCTTTAGATGAACCAGGTTGAATCGACGATACATTGTTGGCAAATACTACTATTTCACTTGAGCTTGTATCAAGACTGATTGTACTGCTCGACTCGACCGAAACTTCCTGAGCTTGAGGCAGGGCAGCCAATGTCGGGAATAAACTGACAGGCATCATGACACTAAGCATTGTTAATGAAGCCAGTTTTCGGAGATATCTTGCGAGAGACTGTATTTTCTTCTTGGTTTTTCTCTCATCCCTCTTCGTCCTCCAAAGAGGCAATTTCATTAATTGTATCGGGTTTTCGGCTGGGAAAACAGAAGTATCGCCTTGACCCAAAAATCCTGTTTAATTTGATGCTCGTACTCCGAGCATGCGATCTATTCTATCATAATTTGCCTGTTTTGTCAATGGTTAATAGGATCATTTGAGCCTGAATAAAAAATAGCTAATACTACAGTGTTATTAGCTATAGGTTTGTCTCTGCTCAGGGTGAGCTCGAGCGTGGGCGGACCCACACCCGAGCAGAGATCCCCTAGGGATGGGGGAAGAAGTTGGGATTGAGGATCTTGGCCGCACAGACAGCCATCATCACGGCCAGAACAAACAAGAGAGAAAGTTGCGACGTGATCAGACGCCTCTCGTACCTGAGCGCGATGACACTGGTTTGCATCCCGGCATTCAATGCGGACAGGACGAGACCCAGCGTCATGGCAGCCTGCCTGGGAAGCAAGCCTAAGGCGAACACAAGGCCGCAAACGGCGATCGATATGACCAAAAACCACCTGACGAAACCCATTCGTGTATCTCCCTTCGCCCCGTAGGGGCAAGCGGAACTGAAAATCAGTGCACCTCTATATTGTAACACAATACGCTAAATAAGTCAAGGAGGCACGGAACAAGCTTTACCGGACTCGAAATGCTGTTTCGAAGGTGGTATATTAAGCACGATAATAATAATTGGACACCACCATGGAAGACTGTTTGTTCTGCAAAATTGCGCGCGGCGAGATACCGGCCAAGAAACGATTTGAAGATGATGAATTTGTT
>Ga0172379_10003954_pt1 | contig 22722 bp, 13 predicted proteins | sample GrowelOW334metaG_FD_119756 | JGI IMG/M metagenome (GOLD analysis project Ga0172379, IMG submission 119756) | Groundwater microbial communities from an aquifer near a municipal landfill in Southern Ontario, Canada - Groundwater well OW334 metaG | ecosystem: Environmental > Aquatic > Deep... | reverse complement strand
CGCGGTCGGCTATGGCGAAAAGTTCGTCTATGCGGTGGGAGATATAAATGACGCTGACGCCCTGGGAGCGGAAAAGGCGGATCATCCTGAACAGGCTTTCCACCTCACTCACCGAGAGCGGCGCGGTGGGCTCGTCCATGATGAGCACCCGGGCATTTTTGGATACCGCCTTCGCGATTTCCACCACCTGTTGCTGGGACGAGGTGAGGTTCCGCACGGGCGTGGCCGGGTCGATGTCCACCGCGAACTGGTCGAAGAGGGCCTGGGCCTTTTTTTCCATCTTCCGGAAATCAACGAGCTTTCCGGTGCGTTCCCCAAGGCAGATATTCTCTGCTGCAGAAAGGGAATCCACCAGGTTGAATTCCTGGTAGATGACTTCCACGCCGTGTCCGCGCGCGGCGTGGGGGTTCAGCTTTTCATAGGATTTGCCGCCGAAGGAAATCGTGCCCGAATCGGCCTCGATCGCTCCGGCAATTATTTTGATGAGCGTCGATTTGCCCGCCCCGTTCTCGCCGAGCAGGGCGTGGACTTCCCCCGGGCGGAAGTCCAGGGAGACGTCGTCCAGGGCGACGACGCCGGGATAGGTCTTGGTGATGTTCCTGAGTGAAACCACCGCATCGTCATTCGCCATCGTTCGTCTCCCTTGGGCCCCTGGTTTCCTGTTCCCTACTTCTTGGCGGGATATGCTTTCTGGATGCTGTCCTGGATGTTCTTGCCGTAGGAAAGCTTTCCTTCGTACAGGTCCTTAAGCAGCATGTAGGTGGCCTTCTCCAGCGGCATCTGCTCGCCGTTCACCTTGGGTCCTACAATCTGGATGGTCCCGCGGAAGACGGAGGCGTTGGAGGCGGAGTTGTCCAGGATTTCCTGGATGGGCGGCGACCAGTCACCGGCGAACACGCCGAATTTTGCCTTGTCCACACCCGCCTGTCCCATGATGTACTCGTTGACGCCCAAGGCGCCGTCGGCATTGTAGCAGAGCACTGCCACGGCGTCGCTGTTCTTCTGCCACATGTTTTCCATGATGGCCGTGGCGGCCGCTGTGGTACGGGCTTCCGCGGTGGCGACTACTACCTCAGCCTTGCCCCAGGCGGTCATCTTGGCCAGGATGCCTTCCGACCGCTTCGTCATGTCCACGGTTTCCGTGCACTTCATGACCACCACTTTTTTCTTTGCCGCGCCAGTGGGCAAACCGGCTTCGGTGCCGTCGGTGGAATAGGTCTTGACGAGCCAGTCGATGGCCATTTCGGCGATCTGCTCACCACAGTTGAACTGGTTCATGTTCATCATCACGTCGTAGTAGGTGGTGTCGGTTCCGGCGACGAGCACCTTGATGCCCGCTTTCTGGGCCTTCTGGATGACGGCCTGCACATTGTTGGGATCCATCGGCATGATGTCGATGACCTTCACCTTCATGGCGATGAAATTCTCGATCTGCTCGATCTGTTTGGACGCGTTGTTTCCGGCGTCGGCGATCTGCAGCTTGATGCCATCGGCGTCGGCCTGCTTCTTCACCTCAGTGGTGAGCCAGCCCAGGAAGGGGTTGGTAGTATCCGGGACGCAATAACCGATATCCACTTTTTCCGCGCCACCCGCCGCGAAAGCGCCGGCAGCACCTGCCAGTGCGAGTACCAGGGCCGCAACGATTGTCTTCTTCATATTTCCTCCTGCCTTTCTATGCCTGATTGCGGACGATGCCGCAAGGGATGCCAAGTGTATTCCGTCCTATTTCAGGTACTTGTCCAGGAAATCCAGGACTTTGGCCGTGTTCGCCGCCGTCTCGAACTGGGATCCGCCGTGGGCGGCGCCTTCGATGGCTTCGTAGTAGACCTTGTCCTTTCCGATCGCCACAGCGAGGGCGGCGGCGAAATCGATGGACTGGGTTATGGGGATGTTCCTGTCTTTGATGCCGTGCTGGATGAGCATGGGCGGATCGTCAGCGGAAATGTAGGTGCGGGGACTGGCAGCTACCACCAGCGGCTGGGCTTCCGGTGTTCCGATGGTCTTGCCAAGGTACTTTGATTCGGCTGAAGTCGGGGCATTGGTCGCACCCATGACCCCACTGGTGCCAAGGGCGGCGAATTCGGCGTCCATGGTGGAGAACCAGATGGGACCAAACCAGTCCACGCCAACCTGGACCCTGTCGGAGACGGTAAAGTTACCCAGTTTTGGATCGATCAGTTCCTTGACGCCTCCGGAGACAGCAGCCAGGGCCGAAAGGCTTCCACCCGCAGAACCACCCCAACTCGCGAACTTGTCGGGGTTGAGCTGGTACTTGGCGGCGTTCGTCCGCAGGAACATGATCGCGGCCTTTACGTCGTTGATCTGGGCGGGCCAGAGCGCTTCCCCGCTCAGGCGGTAATTGAGGGAGGCCACCGCGTAGCCTCGCTTCAGCCCGGCCAGCATGGGAGTGATGCTTTCCGATTTGGCACCGATGATGAAGCCACCACCGTGGATTTCAACGATCAGGGGAAAGGGACCGGAACCTTCGTTGGGCAGGTACAGGTCGAGCTTCTGGGTTTTCGACAGTGTGGCGTAGGGAAGATCGATATACTTTTTAGTTACCCAGGAGGTATCCGTGGCTGCGGGTTTCTGGCCTTGGGCGCCGGCCTCAAGCGTCAAACTAAGGACCAGGCTGCTGATAAGGAACAGGGAACGGGCCGATTTCATGATGGCTCCTATACATGTCTTGCGGTTGGCATAATGATGTGACACGTGTCACCTACTTGACGCGATTATAATAGCTGTTCAGAATGCCGTCAAGGTATATTTTATATGGCAAACGATACGGAAGGGGACAAGGGTCAGGGAAGCTCTTCCCAACCCACCAGCGCGGATGTCGCGCGACTGGCCGAGGTATCGCGCACCCAGGTTTCCTACGTCCTTAACGATACCGGCCATTCCCACGTGAGCGGGGAAAAACGGGAACGCATCCTGGAAGCCGCCCGCGAACTGGGCTACAAACCCCAGCAGTCGGCACAGGCTCTCAGAAAAGGCTACAGCAACGAGTTCGGTATCTTCTTTCCCGCCCCGTACACGCCCCGCATAAACGATATCCTGGGGACCATCCACGAAATGGGCCTGGCCAGGGATTGCGTACCCATACAGTACTCCTACAACTCCTACCGCGACCCCGCCAGAAAACTGGAAGCCTTCAACAGCCTGCTGGCCAGACGTCCGGTCGGCCTGTTCTGCAGCCTGTTGGATATAGGCATGCCCGAGATCGAGCTGGCCCGCTCCAAGGGAATCGACCGCATCCTCGTCCTGGACGTCCAGGTCCACGAGGTGATCCCAACGCTTCTGATACCCGCAGAATCGGTAGGCCGCCTGGCGGCGAAACACCTTCTGGAACAGGGCCACCGTCGGCTGGGCATCATCCGTCCTTCCGACCCCGTCCAGGAGCGTCCCTTCCAGCTACGCCTTCGCGGCATGCGGCGGGAACTGGAAGCGTACCCCGGAGCGGAAGTGCGCATTCTGGATTGGCCCGCCGAAAACCTTCGGCCCACGCTACCTTTTGCTACCCGCTTCGCCAGCCGTTCCCTCGGGTGCGGCGACTGCCCCACCGGCCTGTACACCTTCAGCGACGACTACGCGTACCCGCTCATGTCGGCCCTGCTGGACCGCGGCCTGGCCATCCCCGCCGATATCGCCCTGATTGGAACCGACGACCTTCCCTACAGCGAACTCTTCAGGCCCGCTCTCAGCACGATACGCTTCGATGATTCCTCCCTCGGGGACCGGGCGGTCTCCCTCATCAACAGCCTCATCACCGGCGAAAGCGTCGAGCCCCGTTTCCTGCATACGCCTGAGCCGGTACTGGTGATGCGGGAGTCCACGTTGGGGGGAAGCACCAAAAGTAGGGAACTGACAGCGGGAACTGGCAGCAGGGGTTGAAGCCAGGCTCTTAGGCTACTTTTTTGTTGGCGGCGGTCCGCTGGTGTCCCCAACCACCAGGGTAGTGGGTATCTCGATCTTTTGCCGCTTCGCGTGGGGATCGGCAATGGCGTCCAGCAACAGGCGTACGGCGCGCAGGGGCATGTCGGCCTCGTCCTGACTGACGTAGGTTGGATTGACCGCCAAGGGGTCCCGGTTGTCGAAGAGAACTACGGAAAGGTCCCCCGGGACCTTAAGACCCAGACTGGAAGCCGCCTGAAGGACCTGCCCCCCGATGTAGGAGTTGACCGCAATGACCGCGCTTATTTCCGGGTGGGCCTGTAGGAAGGCGCGGATTTCACCCGTATTGGCCGGTTGCAGGGATTTCAGGCTGAGGAGGCGGTGCGAGTAGTCCACCGGCACTCCGGCTTGGAGCATGGCCTTCTCATAACCCGATATACGGTCTTCCACGCTGGAGGTTCCCAGGTGGCGGTGGGACACAAAGGCGATGGCGCGGTGTCCCAGACCAAGGAGGTGGTCGGCAGCCTGGAAACCGCCCAGGATGTTGTCCGAACAGACCACGTCCGTCTCGATGCCGCGCAGATAGCGATCTACAACGACCAAGGGGAAGCGTTCCAGAATCAGTTTGAGTACGTACTCGTTGTACAGCTCTCCCTCGACCGGGTACACGATGATTCCGGATACGCCGCAACGGATCAGGTCTGCCAGTACGCGTTCTTCCTGTTCTTGGTTATCGTGGGTCCGCGCAAAAACGAGCCTGAAACCCGCATCGGCTGCTGCGCCTTCGATCCCTCCAAGAATGTTGCACATGTACATATTGTTCAGCCTGGGTGCGACATACCCTACGAGCTTGCCGCCTCCAATAAGGTTCTTCCCCTCCGTTCCGGAGTCAGAAGGCGTAGCAGGGGAAAATAAGGGCTGTTCCCCTTCGGAGGCGGCCGAGAGGAAGGTGCCCTTGCCCTGGATCCGGTAGACCGTTCCCTTTTCCACAAGGGCGTCCAGGGCCTGCTTGACGGTGATCCGGCTGACGCGGAATTGTTCGCAAAGCTCGTTTTCCGAAGGCAACGGTGCACCTGTCGTCCATTCTCCGGTGCCGATACGCTCGAGGATGTATTCCCTGATCTGAAGGTACATGGGGGTTCTGGAAATAAGGCACCACCTGAAGAATGATATGACAAATATACAAGTTGCATGGATGGTTGTAAAGTTCCTGAAACGGCAACCTTAGACCGATTCATCGAGGCAGTGGGACCGATTTGCAAAAAATTAGTTTGACAGAATCAGGAAAGCATTGTATTAGTTGTATATTCATCTTATACAACATGCAAGTTATAGGATGGCCTGGAGGTAATATGAAAGTGAATCGAATCGTCCGTATCGCGGTGGTACTCCTTCTTGCGCTGAGCGTGAGCGGGGCCTTTGCCCAGAACAAGGCGTCCTTTACCCTTAACTGGGTAGCCCACCCTGCCTATTCCCTTTCCGGCTCGGACCCGGCCCGCGTGGCGTACCTGAAAAGCGCAGTGGCCGAATGGCAGAAAGCTTGGCCGAACGTAAAACTTGAGACCAATGTCCTCTCCACCAACGCAGCGGAAGCCGCGGCCAAGATGCTGGAACAGGCTGCACAGAATCGCGCCCCCGATGTGGCCCAGCTGGACGGCTACCTGATGCCCCGCTATGTCCCGTACCTGTCACCTATGGATGACCTGATGAAAGCCGCAGGCATGGATCCCAAGGATTTCTTCCCCTTTGCGACCAAAGTCGCTGCGGGTAAGGACGGTAAGCTCCACGGCCTGCAGTTCACGACCGACGTTCGGGTCCTGTACTACCGAAAAGACCTTGTTTCCCAGCCACCCAAAACCTGGGATGAACTCCTGGCCCAGGGCAAGGCGCTCAAGGCCAAGGGCTTCGATGCATTCCTCTTTCCTGCAGGACGCGCCGAGGGAGCCCCCAACACTTCCCTCTATCCGATGTTCTGGGGCCAGGGCGGACAACTCGTGGACGAGGCCGGCAATCCAGCTTTCGGTACCGGGGCCAACCGCGAAAAAATGCTCAGCATCCTCAAATTCTACAAGGAACTGGTTGACCAGGGTCTGACCCCCGGCCGGGTCGCAAACTATGGTAATGAAGCTGACCTTAACGGTGAGGTTGCCGCAGGAAAGGTCGCCATGTTCATCGGCGGAAGCTGGCAGGTGGCCCAGCTCAAGTCCATCATCGGCGAGAAGGGCCTGGCCAACTGGGCAGTAGCCCGCATCCCGCAGAAAGCAGGAGCCGAGAACGCCACGAGCGCGGGTGGCTGGGCATGGGGCATCTTCACCAAGGATCCGGAAAAGCGGAAGGCCGCCTTCGACCTGATTTCCCGACTCTACGTCGGCGACGCCGGCATGGCCGGTTGGACCACCGTGGCCGGTTACCTGCCCACCCGCAAGTCCAGCTACAAGCACCCCGCCTTTGGCCGGAACAACTATACCGACGATTTCCAGGCCATTCTTGAGAGCGACGGTAACGTACGCCCCGCGGCGGCTGTATATCCCAAGATTTCTACCGAACTACAGGTAGCTCTCTCCTCGGTTGTCTCCGGGTCCAAGACCCCCGAAAAAGCCCTGGACGACGCCTTCAACGCGGTGAAGTAATCCCCCTCGCAGGTCCGGTGTGTTCCGGGCCTGCATTTTTTTCAAGAGGAGAGGATGATGCGAAAAGCACTTTCCCGGAATTCCTTTACAGTCAATCCGACGCCCTGGCTTCTGCCGCTGGCCTTGGTCTGCCTGCTGGTTTTCGTCTACCCCATTTTCCAGATCGTGCGCCTGAGCTTTACGGAATCCACGCTGATAGAGACGAGCAACGCCTTTTCGATCAAATCCTACGCCAGCCTCTTCCGCAGTCCCGATTTCGTTTCGATGCTGGCCATAACCATGATCTTCGTCGGAGCCAGCGTAGTCTTCCAGGTCAGCCTGGGTTTTGCAGTCGCAATGTTCATTGACTCGGGATCGGACCGTGGCCTCAAGGGAACCATGATCGTACGTACCGCAGTGCTAGCCGCCTGGGCCTTGCCGGGAGTCGTGACGGGTGTCGTCTGGAAGATGATGTTCAGCGAAATGGACTCGGGCCCGCTTACCGCCTTGGTCAGGCTTCTGGATCCGGATTTCAGGCCCCAGTTCCTCTCCTCCCCCGCACCCGCCCTCGTAGCCTCCATCGTCGCCAACATCTGGCGCGGTACGGCCTACAGCATGATCCTCATCTATGCCGGACTTAAAACCTTTCCCAGGGAATTGCACGAGGCGGCCATCATCGACCGGGCGAATGCGCTCCAGCGCCTTTTCAAAGTGACCATTCCGGTGCTGGCGCCGCTGCTCCTGATCTGCGTACTGCTGGTGACCGTACAGACCTTCAACACCTTCGACCTGCTCCGGGCCATGACGGGCGGCGGACCGGGCAAGAGTACCGAAGTGATCGCCCTAGGCATCTACCGGACGATCTTCAACGATTTCGAGTTGGGCAAGGGAGCAGCCACCGCAATGATCCTACTGACGATCAACGTGGCCATGACCTGGGTCTATTTCCGGTATATAGCCGGGACGGAAGAATAATATGGCAAGCACCAGCAAGCTGAAGAAACGGGCCATCGATGCCGTCTACCTGGTAATCGGGGCCCTCATCGTCATCTTTTTCATATCACCCCTGCTCTGGACCTTCTCGATGTCCCTGAAGACGATTCCGGAACTTTTCTCCCAGAAAATCCTTCTCTGGCCGGCCATACCGCAATGGGGCAATTACCTGACGGTATTGCAGAACACGATGATCCTTCAGTACATGAAAAATTCAGTGGTGATCGTTTCGATTTCCATCGTCCTCGTCCTGCTCATCTCCATACCGGCATCCTTCGCGCTCTCGCGCTACCGTTTCCGGGCAAAGCGGCCCTTCCTCTTCCTCATACTCGTATTCCAGATGCTTTCGCCGGTGGTCATCGTAATTCCCCTGTACCGGTTGTTCATGAGCCTGGGAATCTACAATGAGCTCTGGAGCCTCATCGTCGTGTATTCGGCGAGTTCCGCCCCCTTCACGGTCTGGTACCTGAAGGGCTATTTCGACACGATACCCCACGGTCTGGACGAGGCCGCCCGCATTGACGGGGCCAGTCCGCTCCGAACACTGCTCTCGGTCCATATCCCAATTGCGGTACCAGGCATCGCCAGCACCGCCATTCTGTTGGCGGTCCAGACCTGGTCCCATTTTGTATTCCCCTCGATCCTGCTGGACGACAAGAAGCTCCTGCCAATTTCGGTGGGCTTGCTGGAACTGCAGTCATCCTCGGAGGCGATAACCGTCCATTACCTGGCGGCCTCGTCCATCATCGCGGTCCTGCCGGTCCTGCTCTGCTTCATCGTATTCCAGAAATTCATCGTCAGCGCCCTGACGCAAGGCGCGATAAAGGAATAAGGCAGTCCATGAAACCCTACACGCTTCATATTATTTCCCATACACACTGGGATAGGGAGTGGTATCTCAATTCCCCCTACGTGAACGAATGGCTGGTGCCCTTTTTCGATTCCCTCTTCGCCATGATGGAGAAGGAAAAGGAATACCGCTTCGTGCTGGACGGCCAGGCGAGCATGATCGACGACTGGTTCGATGAATTGGACAAGCAAGGTCGGAACCGGGAGGAAGCGGCAGCCCTGCTCAAAAAGTATGCCGGGCAGGGTCGTATCCTCGTAGGCCCGTACTACCTGCAATTGGACTGGAACCTCTCGAGCCCCGAAACGCTGGTCCGGAACCTTTTATTGGGAATGGAGGCGGTGTCGGCTTACGGTACGCCCATGCCTGTGGGCTGGCTCCTGGACAATTTCGGCCAGACCGCTCAGACTGCCCAGATCCACGCGGGTTTCGGCATCGATTCCATTTTCATGTGGCGGGGTGCGGAGGTGGATTCCCGCTCGCTGAAGACCGAATTCTGGTGGGAGTCGCCGGACAGCACCAAAAGCCTTACCGTGCTGCTTTTGGGCAGCTACCGGAATGCGATGCGTCTGGGCGCCTATTCCGAGGTAGCCGCCCGCAGGCTCGTCTGGGAGAAGCGCAAACTGTCCGCCTTTACCACCACGCCGAACGCCGTCCTCATGAACGGCTACGACCAGGAGACGGAGCCCGACGACATACTCGGTACGTTACGAATCTGCCCACCCCTGGACGGCATCCAGGCAGTTCAGAGCACTCCCGCCGAATATGTGCAGTCGGTACGGGACTGTTCCCCCGATCTGGTGACACGGTCCGGGTCCCTCTACGGAGGACGCTATATCGCGGTCTTCCCCGGTGTACTTTCCGCACGTACTTACCTTAAGACACGGAACGACCAAGTGGCTTCCCTCTTGGAACAGCGGGCCGAACCGGTCGCCGCCGCCTGCGCCCTTCTGGGCAAGGTACCGGAAATACTGCCCGGACTTCTGGACCGGGCCTGGAAACAATTACTCCGCAACCAGCCCCACGACTCAATTTGTGGAGTGAGCGTCGATCCCGTGCATACCGACATGGAAGCCCGATTCGACCATGCCGAAAAGCTGGCTACCGAAGCACTCGGCCTTGGCACGATAGCCCTTTTTTCCGGAGTCGCCAGCCCTACTGATACTCCGGTCTGGTCTGTCTTCAATCCCCTTCCGCGTCCCCGAGCGGCACTGGCCGAATTCGAACTCGCGGAAGGCCTGGATGCAACCCGATACACCTTCGTTGACAGCCACGGAACCATGCTGGCCGCGGAAAGCGGTCGGGGTCGACGGGTCCGGGTTTTCCTGCCAGCCTTGGCCGGTTTCGCTACCGAAAGTGTACGGGCGGTACCCGGTGCTTCCCGTGCGTCGCCAGAGGGCACCCACGTCCACACCGATCCAGCCACACTTTCCATGGGTAACGGTCTTTTCAACGTGAAAACGAACAGGGACGGCAGCTTCGACCTATTTGATTCGAAGGGTACCATCGTTTTTCAAGGACAGGGGTACCTTATTGATGAGGGCGACGCGGGGGACGAATACGATTATTCAGCCTGCATCCGGCAAACAGCCGTAGACTCACGGGCGTTTCCCCATACGATCAAGTTTGAGGAAACCGGTGCGCTCCGATCGGTAATCCGCATATCCTGCGTGATGAAGGTTCCCGCGGCCCTGTCTTCCGACCGCTCGGGCCGTTCCACAAAAATGGTGGAATTGCCCGTCGTCGTCAGGCTAGTGGCCGAGGCGGGTGCCCGTTCGGTCGGCATCCGTGTGGACTGCCGCAACTCGGCCCGCGACCACCGGCTGCGCATGCATTTCCCGGCTGGCTCGGAAAGCTGCAAGATACTTGCCGGAAGCGCCTTCTGCCGCGAGGAGGTTTCCCCGGCGGCGGCGGATTACTCGGAAAGCGACCTCTCCAAGGAAGCCGCCAAGATCGTGATAGGCGCGCGGGCAGCCAAGCCTGTGGGTATGCGACCCTTGAGGGATTTCGCCACCCTGGCCAGCCACGGCCAGCGCTTGGACCTCTTCGCCGACGGCCTGCACGAAATGGAAGCACTGCCTTCCGGTGGTATGGCCGTCACCCTGGTTCGCTGCATGGCCTGGCTCGCCCGGGCGGACCTTACCTCACGCATCGGCGATGCCGGCCCCCTGATGCTCACCCCCGACGCCCAGTGCCTGCGGGATCTTACCTTTACGCTCGGCCTCGCCTGCCGTGCAGGTTCGGACTCGAACGCCCCGGTGGATGCGGCCCAGGAACGCCGCTGGCTACCGATAGTCACCATGACCTCGTCAGGGTTGGCCACCAGGACCAAGGATATGGGCCTTGAGCTGGTTGCAGGCGGCGATCGCCTGTTCGTCTCCGCCCTCAAACCAGCCGCAGACGGCAATGGCATCATCCTAAGACTCTGGAATCCGGAAGAGGCCGAAATCACAGCATCCCTGAGACTTCCTCAAAACATCCATTCAGTTTGCCTCTCGTCTCTGGCGGAAACTGTCGGATTGGAACTCAACATCGATACCGGGAACATGGCGCACTTTTCCGCCCTCCCCGGCAAGATAATCACCCTCAGGATTTTCCCCAAGAGTAACAATCGGACCACAACACAAACCAGCCCGTCCGTGCCACCTCTCCGCCTGGAAACAAAAGCTATCCTTCCTCCGCCCAACTTCTCGGCTTGGCCGCTTCCAGCTCCGGCAACCAAGGCGGATCTCCTCTCGGAAACCACCCGCGCCGATGAGGTGGAGGCGGAGTGGAAGATTGTCATGGCACAGCTGGAAGAAGCCCGGAGGCAGAATCAAAACAATTTGGAAATCCGGAAGCTGAATCTGGCAGAAGCGTCCATCCGCAGGACCTCCATCGAGGCACGGATTTCTGCGGTCCTGCTCAGACGCCACGTGGTGGCCGGTTGGACCGAGGAAACAGAACGGGACGAACTGCGGAAGCTGAGCTACGCGCTCAACCTTGCGCGGGTGGACAAGCGCGCCCTGGAATACGTGGTGGAATGCCTGGAAAATAGCGAGGAATAATGGAGACCAGACGCGAACGGGTACTCAAAGCCCTGAACTTCCAGGAAAGCGAACGTCTGCCGAAAGACCTGGGGGGCATGCGTTCCACCGGTATCAGCTGTTTTGCCTATCCAGCCCTCCGGGCGGCCCTCGGGCTCCCCGCTGCGCCGCCAAAAATCCACGACGGCATGCAGATGCTCGCCGTCCCCGATATGGACGTCCTGGACGCCCTGGACTGCGACGTAGTATTTGTCGAAGCCGACGGAACCACCAACGCCTTCGAAACACCCGAAGCCTGGAAACCCTACGGCTTCGACGGAAAGTTGGCTGCCCTGGTACGCGATCCCACGGCCTACACCTTATTGTCTGACGGCCGCATCGAACTCATGTTCGGCGACCGTCGCTGCGTGATGGCCAGTGAGGCCACCGTTTTCGACGAGGACCATGGCGGCCAACCGCTGAACTTTTCCATGGACATCCCGATGAAGCCCATTCCGCAACTCAGGAAGGAACTCACCGCAAAAGCCCTCAGCGACCAACGGATCCGGGAGCTGGCCCTCGTCCTGAAACGGGTCCGCTCTTCCACCGACCGTGCGGTTTTCCTGAATTGCATACCCGCCGGCCTGGGGTATCCGGGAGGCATGGCCAACTGGTCCATGCTCTGCCTGACCGAACCGGACTACGTCGCGGAATACCACGAGGCGGCTACCGACGCAGCCTGCGCGGACTGGTCGCGCCTGCTGCCCGAGATAGCCGGCTATGTGGACATCGTGATGACGAACGCCGACGATCAGGGCACCCAGAATTCGACCATCCTGCCACCTGCAACCTTCCGCGAGCTCTACGTCCCCTTCTACAAAAAAGTGAACGCCACCATCCATCGCCTGGCCCCGGGGACCAAAAGTTTCCTGCACAGCTGCGGCGCTATCTACGAGATTATTGACGACCTGGTGGATGCGGGTTTCGATGTGCTTAATCCTGTGCAATGGAACGCGGGCGGCAAGGGTTATGCTGCATGGAAGGACAAGGCACGGGGCCGCATAGCCCTGTGGGGCGGTGGCGTGGATACCCAGCGGACCTTACCCCTCGGCAGTGTTGCCGATGTTGAAAAGGAAGTCCGTGAAATCGTCTCCTGTCTCCGGCAGGATTCCGGCTTTGTCTTTTGTGCGGTGCATAACATAATGGCGAATATTGACCCTGATAAGGTGATTGCAATGTACCGTGCCGCGTCGGAAGGATGATGGCGGTATCGCGCAAATTCCAGGATCCTGGTTCAGGCTACATGGCAAATTCCAAAACTACCTTCGTCCCCGTTTTCGCACCTTCATCAGTACCGCTCCCGCGCTCGATCCGGATGGTGCCTTCCAGTTGTGTAGACAGGGCTTGCACAAGTTGAAGCCCGAACCCGGTGGAGTTGTTGAAATCCACCGATTCCGGTATACCATTTCCATCATCGCTAATGCCCACCAACACGGTACCTTCGGTGGCGATAGCCGAGACTGTGATGAGTCCGCGAGTTCTCTCCCTGAACGCATATTTCATGATGTTCGTGATGAGTTCGTTGATGAGTATCCCCAACACTTGCATCCGCCTCGCATCCATGAAGAATTCCCCGATGTGCTTTTCTACAGTGACCACACACCGTTCCGGAAAGTTGGCGACGATTTCATCGATGAGGGATGGCAGGTAGGATTGTATCGACAGGGCAGAAAAATCGGCGGATTTGAATAGCTGATCGTACAGGTGCTCCATACTTTTTATTCTCATCCTGGCACTGTTCAATGCAGCAGAGGCATCGCTGTCTTTCAGGTTGGCGGCGTGCAGTGAAAGGATGCTGCTCATGGTGGCCATATTATTTTTTATACGGTGATGGACTTCTTTAAGAAGCAGTTCCTTCTCGGCGAGCAGACGCCTTATTTTCAGTTCCGCTTCAACCTGTTCGTTGATATCCGCATGGGTTCCGCAAAGGCGGAGCGGATTCCCGTCCACATCGCGCTTCATGATCTTTCCGCTATCCAGAATCCACTTATAGTTTCCGTCTTTCGTTTTTAGGCGGTACTTAATGCTGTACGAGTCCGTGCGCCCTTCCAGATGATCCTGGACCGACTGCCACGCAGCTGCGCGGTCATCCGGATGTTGCAGATAAAGCCAAGGTTCCAAACCGTTTTCAATATCCGTTTTCGTGTAGCCCAGCATTTCCGCCCAACGTTCGTTGCGCTGGATCTTGGTGGTCTTGAAGTTCCAATCCCAATACCCCAACTCGCTCGCTTTCAAGACGAATTGAAGCCGTTCCTCGCTCTCATGCAGGGCATCCTCAATCTTTTTCCTTTCCGAAATATCCCTGCAGAAACAAATGAATTGCCCGCCATTGGTGTTCAGGAAGGAGGTTGAAATCTCGACGTCATACACGCTTCCGTCCTTGCGGCGATGCTTGGTCTCGAATATCTCATAACCGTTCTTGATGATCCTCTGGATGCGGCTGCCGGTACCATCGGGATTTTCTTCGGCCTCAAGATCATTGATGTGCATATTCCGGAACTCCTCCTTGGAGTAACCAGACATGCGGCAGTAGGCATCGTTCACCTGCAAGATATTTTTCTGGTCGTCGACTACCCAGAAGCCGTCGACAGTGGTCTCGATTATGGCCTGGAGATAGCGGTTGTGTCCCAGAATCTGTTCCTCGGCCTTCTTGCGCTCGGTAATATCCTCGTACACGCCAAGTATTCCATACGGGAGTCCGTTCACATCCCGCAAGGGTGTTTTTGAAGTATCGATCACCAACCGCGTCCCGTCGAATTTTTCAAGGGGTTCGATGATATGCCACTTGGGCGTATTGCTTTCAATCACCTCGCGGTCGGCAGCCCTATATGCATCGGCTTCTTCCTTTGGCCAAGGCAGGTCATAATCGGTAAGGCCCCTTATTTTCGCCGGATCATCCAAGCCGACAGAGCTTGCAAACACCCGATTGCACCCCAGAAACCGACCCGTACCGTCCTTCCAGAAAATGGATTGGGGCACCGTATTCAGGATCATATTCAGCGTTTCATTGTTTTGGCGCAGGGCTTCCTCGGTTCGCTTGCGTTCGCTGATGTCCATGAAACTGATCAGGATCTCCAAAATCGCTCCATGGTCATCGTGAATGGGAAAACCGTTCACAATCAACCAGACGATATCATTCCTATCTGGACGGCAAACACCCAGGATCTGATTCTTGATGGGGTTCAGGGAATTTAGTATGCGATTGACCGGAAATTCGGAGATTGGCAGGGGTACATTGTCCTCGTCGATAAAATGCCAGGCCGGATCGATCGCCGTCTTGCCCCGCATCTGCGCAGGACTCAATCCCAACAATTCCGAGGCCCGATCGTTATTCAAGATGATCGAAGTATCCGGCGCATGGACGACGATTCCGGAATCAAGATTCATCAGCAGTTCGCGATATTTCTCTTCCGCCTTCATGCGGTCGGTGATGTCCCTTCTAAGGATCATGAAATGGGGATCATCGTTCTGGCTCGTCATGCGGGAGACCGACAGCTCGAACCATCGCTCGCCGGCGGGAACGGTCAAAGGGTATTGCATGCCTAGGGAATAGCCTTTCTCATGGGCTTCCTTGATGGCGGACAAATGCAGCTCCGCTATTTCGATCGGCAGAATCTCATCAATCTTCTTTCCCACCAATTCGGACGCTGGTTTCAGGAGTGTATCGGATTTCGAGGAATGGATATGAAGGTATAGCCCATCCAGATCAACCTCGAAAAGTACATCGGGCAGGGCATCGAGAGTCGCCTCCAGCTTTCCGGTAACCAGTTTTGATTTCTCTTTTTCGTCGAAGAGCTTGAAAGCCATTTTGATGGATGCGTCGAGTACCGTAATCGACGAATTCTTTACCACATAGCCGTAGGACGTTATTTTTTCCGTTTTCTCAACCACCTCCCGCTCGCTATGGGATGACAGGAATATGATGGGGATATCCCGATCCTTGAGGATGATTTCTGCCGTTTGCGTACCATCGATCCCGGCACCCAGGTTTATATCCATGAGTATGAGGTTTATTTTTGGAGTTCCGCCTAAGGCAGTCAGGGCTTTTTCGCCGGAACTGGCGGTCAACACTTCGTATCCGTACAGTTCGAGGGCTTTTTTCTCGGCCAAGGCGATGATGGCTTCATCTTCAACGAGGAGGATAGTCTTCCTGGCTCCATCGCCCATGCAACACACTCCGCCGAAACTTGAGATTCAATCAGCTTTGTTTTGATTGATCCATAGTATATGCTATCTTTCAAATACTGCAAGAAGCTCCATTATATAAATTGCATTGGGGAGGATGAAGCCATACCGATTCCTGGCGGAACGGTTCCCTCATGGCACGGGAAGTAGTAAACATGATATATCATATCAAGGAGGCCACCGATGGCCATCACGAATTCCCGACGGGTGCATCTCGTCTGCAACGCCCATATTGATCCCGTCTGGTTGTGGGAACGCGACGAGGGTATCGCCGCCGCCCTTTCCACCTTCCGCTGTGCCGCCGACTTCTGTGAGGAATTCGACGGTTTCGTCTTCAACCACAACGAGGCGCTCCTGTACGAGTGGACCGAGGAATACGAGCCAGCCTTGTTCGAGCGCATCCGCGCCCTGGTGCGGGCCGGCAAGTGGCACATAATGGGGGGCTGGTACCTCCAGCCGGACTGCAACCTGCCTTCGGGGGAGTCCTTTGTGCGACAGATCCTGGCGGGGCGGCGCTACTTCGAGGAGAAATTCGGGGTGCGGCCGACGACGGCCATCAATTTCGATCCCTTCGGACACGACCGGGGTCTGGTGCAGATACTCACAGGTTCGGGTTTCGATTCCTACATCATCTGCCGGCCCTTGGACGCGGACCTTGCGCTGGGGGGGAACGACGTCCACTGGATAGGCCACGACGGTTCCTCCGTCATCGTGCACCGGTCGCCGGAATGGTACAACTCAGCCCTGGGCAAGGCCCGCGAAAAGATGCAAAAAACCGTCGCCGAACGGACAGAAAATCCCCTCATGATACTGTGGGGTGTGGGGGACCATGGCGGGGGAGCTTCGCGGGGGGACCTGCGGGACCTGGCGGAACTGCGTGCGGAATTTGCAGCGAAGGGAATCGAGCTTGTCCATTCCGATCCCGAGTCGTACTTCAGTGAGCTCGTTGCCGGCGGAAAAAGCCTGCCGTCTTTCTCGGGCGACCTCCGCCCCTGGGCACCCGGCTGCTATACCTCCATGTCGCTCATCAAGCGCGCCCACCGCGCGCTGGAGGACGCCCTTTACGGGACCGAAAAGCTCCTTGCCGCAGCGGTAATGAACGGCCGGCTCCCCTGGCCCCAGGCCGAACTCGCCGACGCCCGCAAGGATCTCATGTTCCTGCAATTCCACGACATCCTGCCCGGCTCCGCCATCGTAGAGGTAGAAGAGTGGTCGTTGGGTCTGGCCGCCCGCGCCCGGGAATCCCTGGGCAGGCTCAGGGCACGTTCGCTGTTCGCATTGGCCTCGGGGCAGCGAGCGGCGGGGGATGATGAAATCCCCATCCTCGTGCTCAATCCCCATCCTTGGCCGGTGGAGGCAACAGTGGAATGCGAATTCCAGATGGCGGACCAGAACTGGGAGGATTCCCGCCACCTGCCCGAACTCTTCCATGACGGAGTCTCCGTTCCCTGCCAAGGAGAAAAGGAAAGTTCCACCCTCAACCTGGACTGGCGCAAACGCATCGTATTCCGGGCAACGCTGGCACCCAACGGACTCACCCGCTTCGTCTGCCGCCTGCGTCTGGAAGCCGGGAACCCCGTTCCGGTCCCGCGCGTGGCCAAGGGTGCCTTGGTTTTCAGCTCCGGCAAGGCCGAAATCTCCATAGGCCTTTCCACCGGACTCCTCGAGGGTTGGACAGAGGGCGGCGTCTCCTTACTGCCGCCGGGGGCCTTCTCCGTGGCCGCTTTCCAGGACGACGCGGACCCCTGGGGCATCTCTCCCCGGGATTATACGCGTGAACGGGGGCGCTTCGTCCTGGCCACGGCGGCGGAGGCCGCCAAGATCGCCGGGGTGGCGGTGGCGGAACTGGCCCCGGTACGGCTGGTGGAGGATGGCCCCGTACGGTCCGTGGTGGAGGCCATCTTCGTGCTGGGCAGGGCGACGATGATCAGGCGTTACGCCATCGAGCACGCCCGGTCCGGCATCGATATCTCGGACGAACTCGTGTGGGAAGAGGCAGACCGCATGCTCAAGCTGCTGGTGCCCACAGGCTTTGACCCCGGCGCGGAATACCGCGGCCAGGGCGCCTTCTGCCGCTCCGAACTGCCCGCCAACGGGACCGAGGCCGTGGCGCAACGCTGGGTAGCCGCCCGCTCGGGGGACAGGGCCATCCTTGTGTTCACAGACTTCACCTACGGTTCCGACTATTCCGGCGGCACGATACGCTTGAACCTGATGCGGACCGCAGCCTACGCCGCCCACCCCATCCTGGACCGGCCGCTCCTACCCGCAGACCGAGCGGTGCCCCGCATGGACCGGGGCCTTCGCCGCTTTACCTTCCGGGTGGAGTCTGGAAGCGCGAAACTCCTGGACAGCGCCGACCTCCGTGGCCTGGAACGGGGCGAGAAACCCTGGGCCATTTCCTTTTTCCCCCCCGGCGGAGGCAAACCCATCCAAGCGGGCTGCACCCTGGAATCCAAAACCGGCGCCCTTGTTCTCTCCGCACTCAAGCGGGCGGAAACCGGTGATGGTTGGATTGTCCGCCTCTACGACCCCGTCGGCACTGGCGGTTACGGCATGCTCCGTTTCCCCGCGCTGGGATTCGGTCCTTTCCCTGTCGCCTGCGGGCCCTGGGGCATCAAGACCTGGAAACTGGGTGACGATGGGACCTTCACCGAGACGGACCTTGCGGAGGGCACAAAGTAGCCGTGAAAGCTGGCGAGGAAGGATAGGCCAACATGCAGAAAAAGATTTTCACCCTTTTTATCGTGGTCCTCGCCCTCCCCTCGTTCCTCATCTTCCTGGGTCTGATCCGGGTGGTGACCGATACCCTCAAGAAGTCCGCTGTCGTGTCCCTGGGCCAGCTGAACGACGAGCTTATCGGCATCACCGAGGACCGCCTGCTGGGACTGTCCCAGTTTACCATGCAGGTCTACTACAACGAATCACTTATGGATCAGCTCGAACATTCCTTCCTCCGCGATGGGAGCGTGGAGGATAAGGAATTTTTGGCGCGGATACTGAAAAGCTTCATAAACGCAAACCGTTACCTGGCAACCATCTACCTGCGGACCGACGAGGGGGACTATATCGAGGGTACGCCCCTGCTGTCCGCGGATGCGTTCTGGAATTACCGTGCGGAGGAACCCAGCGACGAACCCGGACGGGTGCTCTGGATTCCCACAATGCGCGTGAACGGCGTGCTGGGCGGCTCGTACCGCTGCTTCGCAGCCCGCAGGCAGATACGCAAGGACAATCACCGGGTCGCCACCCTGCTCCTGGTGTTCCGGGAAAGCTTCTTCGAACGGGCCTACCGCAGCCTCCTTATGGACCAGGGTCAGACCCTGACCATACTGGCCGATGACGGCACCGTGGTTTCTGCCTCCGAACGGGACCAGGCGGGACTCCGTACCGAAGATCCCTTCCTGGTGGGCTTGCGTGGGCCCGCAGGAGGGGCGATGGGTGAAAAAAGCGTGGAACGGCGAGTGGAAGGCGAAGCGCGGATCGCGGTCTACGGCATATCGGACATGACAGGCTGGCTGTTCGTGAACGAAATCCCCGTGAAGGTGGTGCTGAAGGCCGCCGACCGGCTCCGGAGTTTCCTCCTCGCCCTGGCAATTCCTTACGCTGCATTCCTTTTGTCCGTAACCTACATGCTCTCCCGCCACCTTGCCCTCCCCTTGCGCAGGTTGGCGACAGCAATTGACAGCATAGGCGAGGGCAGGCTGGACACGGCGGTGCCTTCGGGGGACGACGAGATCGGACACCTGAGCAGCGCCATCATCGTCATGGCGGAGCGGATAGGCGCGCTACTAGTGAGGGTCAAGGAGGAGGAACGCAACAAGAACCAGGCCGAACTCCGGTACCTGCAGATGCAGCTGAGCCCGCATTTCGTCTACAACACGCTGAACACGGTGAAATGGATGGCGGTAATGAACCGGCAGGACAACATACGCGACATGGTTGAAGCCCTGGTCAAGCTCATGCGGAATGTATCCGACCCCGGCGAGCCCACCATCAGTCTGAGACGGGAACTGGAACTCATTCGTAGCTATGTCCATATACAACGCATGCGCTACTCGGATTTCTCGCTGGAGACCGACGTGCCGGACGAACTCCTCGATTGCGAGATCCCCAAGTTTGTCGTCCAGAATCTGGTGGAAAACGCCATAGTCCACGGCATAGCGGGCATGGAGACCGAGGGTCGTATCTCCATCAGCGTCGCAACCGAGGGCGACATCCTGGTGATAGGCGTGGAGGACAACGGCGCCGGCTTTCCCTCCGAAGCAGGCAGGCCGATCTCGGCCGAAGCCGACCCGGAGCACGCCCACACGGGGCTGGACGGTATCCGTGAACGCATACGCCTAAGCTACGGCGAGGAATACGGGGTCTCTGTCCGGAACGTCGAAGGATCGGGAGCCCTCGTCTCGCTCCGTCTGCCGATCAGAAGACGCGGGGAGGGCGAATGCCGGACATAGTCATCGTGGACGACGAAAAGATCGTCCGCCTGGGCATCAAGGCCCTGCTGGGCGAATGCGCACCCGACTCCCGGGTAACGGGTATTTTCGCCAACGGCGCGGAAGCCGCCGAATTCTGCGCATCCAGCCCACCGGACCTTCTGATGACGGACATCAAGATGCCGGTCATGGACGGTCTGGAGCTCATCCGTTTCGTCCACGCCCACTCGCCACGCACCAGGATAGTGGTGCTTTCCTGCCACGACGATTTCCAGCTTGTCAGAAGCGCATTCAAGCTGGGTGCCGATGAATACCTGCTGAAGGATGAGGTTTCCGCAGAGGAACTGGCGGCCATAGTGTCCCGCCTGGATCCCTCAGGGCAAAAGCTGCCCGTAGGGTCCGAAGCCGCTGGGGGTCACGATTTCTCGATTTCCGAAACCGATCCCGATGCGGAGCGTACCGACGTCAATCCCCGACTCTCCCGACTTCTCGCTGAATGCTGCGGGGGTACCGAAGGCAGCTTCGTGGTGGCCCTGGTGGATTTCAAGAATGCCTACAGCGATGATTTCAGGGTGATTCCCTGGCGACCCGAGACCTCCGTGCTGAGGGAACTCGTTGAAGTTGCCTTTACACCTGTCGCCGACTCGGTCACCATCGGCCTGTACGGGGACCGTGCGGCCTGCCTGTTCCGCCACGGGGGGCAGGGCTTGCCGGAAAAAAGGGCCGACGTGGACGAGGCGCTGCAGAAACTGTTCGCCTCCCTCGGGGTCTACCTCAACCGGAGACCCGTCGTCGGGCTATCCGATCCCTTTCCCGCCGCTTCCCTGCGCGACGCCTTCGGCTCCGCCCGCTCCGTCCTGTCCAGGGCTTTCTTCCATGACGGTCCGGCGGTCCTGCGCCCGGTACCTGGCCCCTACGCGCCGCCCACGCCCCTGACCTTCGAGCTTTCCGCCACCAATCCCTTCGAGGCTTGGTCCTCCCGTGTACGCACCTGGTTCAACGAGGTACGGAAAGCTGAATCCTCCTCGCCGGAAGCGGTCAAGGCCGCGGTCCTCCTGGCGGCGATGAACCTGGATTCCCGCATCGCCGACTGCTGCGGCAGGGAAGGCAGCGAGGAAACAGGGGAGTCCTTTTCCGTGGTGGAAGGCCTGGACGATCTGTCCACCCTCGAGGCCTGGCTCCTGAAGCGGCTATTGCAGACCAGCGCATCCATCGCGTCAGGCAGGGAGCCCGAATCCCTCGCAGGGGCGACGAAACGCTGGATAGAATGTTCCTACGCCGAGGACATCACCCTGGAAAAAGCGGCCGCCCATTTCAACGTAAGCGCTGGCAGACTCTGCCGGGTTTTCCGCAGGGAGACCGGGCTGGGCTTCATCGACTGCCTGAACCGTGTGCGCGTTGGTAGGGCCAAGGAACTGTTGCTCACCACGTCCCTTTCGGCAAAAGCCCTCGCCTTCCGGGTGGGCTACCGCAACCCGAATTACTTTTCACGGGTCTTCAAGAGAATTGAAGGCAAGACCATCTCCGAGTTCAGGAGCGGTTCCTGATCGCGGTCCGAACAAGATTGTGAACCCAGGTGACAATTCCGTGAACCGATTTGAACCCGCACCCCAGGTAGCAGTCGTGAATGATTTCCCCTGGGTTGAAATATGCGGATCGAGGGCAAAGGCCTGCATCGACGGTTCCGCAAAGCCGTTCCTATACTGGAATGGTAATGGAGGGCACCCCTCAAGCTGTGCCTTCCCATCTTCAAGGAGGAATACATGAATCGTAAAGTCGCCCTCATCGCATGCGTCGCCGCACTTATCGCAGGAAGCGCGTGGGCCGCCGGAAAGGCCGAAACCTCGGCTCCCGCCGCAGCGAAAAAAGTCACACTCAACGTGTGGGAACACACACCCCAGTTCGAAGCCTCCATCAAAGGCGTCATCGAAGCCTTCATGGCCAAGAACCCCGACGTGATCGTCGAGTACGAAATCAAGACCCCCGACCAGTACTACGCCCTGCTGTCCACCGCCATCCAGGCCGGAGAGGCGCCGGACATCTTCTGGACCAACGGTTCGGCCACCACCGATCTGGCCAACTTGGTGAAGCAGAACGCGGTGATGGACCTTACCGGCAAGATCGACGATTCCGCCTATTCGTCCCTGGCCCGCAAGCTCACCGTCCTGGACGGAAAAACATGGCTGACCCCCGGAGCCACCGTCGGCACCCGCGCCGTCTATTACGACAAGGATCTGTTCGCAAAGCACGGTCTCTCGGTTCCCAAGACCTTCGCCGAATTCGAGAAACTTCTTGAAACCCTCAAATCCAAGGGCGTACTCCCCATCTCCTTCGGCGGACGCTTCACCTGGAGCATCCTGTTCCACTTCGAACCCATCCTGGCCGCCATGTCCCCCGATTGGCTCGCCGAGGCTTCGGAAGGCAAGGCCCGCGTGACCGATCCCCGCGTCTCCGCAGCCTTCGACAAGATGGTTGAATGGGGCAACAAGGGCTACTACGGCCCCGGTTACCTGGGCGTGGACGAGGGCGGCCAGCTGCTCGCGTTCTCCAAGGGCGACGCCGCCATGACCCTTACCGGTTCGTGGAACGCCGACACCCTGCGCAAGAACAACCCGAACATGAAAGTCGGCGCCTTCCAGATTCCCACCAAGGACGGCAAGCGCCCCATGATCGTCACCTCCAGCACCGGCTACTCG
>Ga0172379_10003953_pt1 | contig 22727 bp, 17 predicted proteins | sample GrowelOW334metaG_FD_119756 | JGI IMG/M metagenome (GOLD analysis project Ga0172379, IMG submission 119756) | Groundwater microbial communities from an aquifer near a municipal landfill in Southern Ontario, Canada - Groundwater well OW334 metaG | ecosystem: Environmental > Aquatic > Deep... | reverse complement strand
TACCGATGATGGCAATAACCACCAGCAGCTCGATGAGCGTAAAACCTTTTCGGTTTGTCATGTCTGTCACCTCCCTTCACTTTAAGTGGGCGAGACAGGTATTCGTTTTGGGGGAATCAGTGATCAGTACTGAACCACCCATCCTCCCAGCCAGCACTGCTCCCTTTCCAGGCTGCAATGTGACCTAAGTGAGTACCAGCTAGCCACGACAAGATAGAAAGAGTATAGCACGTTTTGGCGACTTTGGACAGGGCAACACTTTACCACCCCTCCTCTCCCGGCCTTCGGCCACCCTCTCCTGCCAGAGGAGAGGGATTAATTTCTATCTCCCTCTCCCCTTTGCGGGAGAGGGCTGGGGAGAGGGGCGTCGCTACCAGAGCAGGCCGCTGTGCCTGCGGATATTTTTTCCCCCTCCTCTGCCCCTGGAAGAGGTTCGGGTGAGGGGTGTACAAAACGAATTTCGTTCTGTTTTAACCTCACCTGCCCTCCGGGCATCCTCTCCTAGCAGGAGAGGAGGATAGAATACCCCTAATTAATCGCGTTACTGACGTTGTAAATTGGTAGCAGGATAGAAGACACCATGAACCCCACGCCCACGCCCATGAGCAGCAGGATGACTGGCTCGATGAGCGAGACGAGGTTGCGCACTAAAGAGTCCAATTCGTTCTCGTAGAACTGCGCCACCTTCAGCAGCACCTGGTCCAGCCGGCCAGACTGCTCACCAACGCTCATCATCTGGGCGAGCATGAGGGGAACCTGCTTGCTCTTCACGAACACGGTGGTAACGGAATTGCCGTCTTCCACCTCCTGGATGGTCTTATTTAGGATTTCTGCGTACACGTGGTTGCCCACGATTTCCGAAGTAATCGACAAGGCCTGAGAAATTGGTACGCCAGAGGAGAGGAGGGTAGAGAGTGAGCGGGAGAGCCGCGTGAGGTAGATCATGGTGAAGATCTTGCCGCCAATGGGCATGCGAATCTTGACGTTATCGAGGATGAGCCGGCCGTTGGCAGTCTTCCGCCAGTAGTAGAAGCTCACGACGACGGCAATGATGATGAGGATAACTACGTACCACTGGTTCCGCGCGAAGTTACTGGTGGCAATGAGCATGCGCGTGGACAACGGCAGCTCGGCCCCACCCTCGGTGAAAATTTCCATCAGCTTCGGCAGCACGAAGACCACCATGACAATACCCACCGCGAGGACCGCGAAGAGGACGACCGCGGGGTAGATGAAGGCACCCCGGACGCGGCTGGTAATGCCGTAGTCTTTCTCCCGCTGGTCGGCCAGGTAGATGAGCACTTCGTCCAGCTTGCCGGTGGTTTCCCCAGACCGAATCATGGAGACGAAGAACGTGTTGAACACGTTCGGGTAGCGGGCCAGGGCAGCCGAGAGCTTGGCACCGCCGTCAACTTCGTCCAGGATGTCTGAGAGGATCATCTTGAAGTGGACGTTCTTGGTCTGCCGCACGAGGATGCGCAACGCCCGTACAATTGGCACGTTCGCCGAAATCATCACCGAGAGCTGACGTGCGAAGATGACCTGCTCCTTCACCGTCACCCGGCGGAACATGTCGGTGCTGAAGAGTTTCGCACTCTTCGCCCGCTCGTGCAACGTGACAATCGTCAGCTGCTTCTCGCGGAGGGTATCGTAGGCAACAGACTCCGACGGCGCCACGACAGCACCTTCAACCGTCTGGCCAGTGAGATTCTTCGCTCGGTAGTCGTAAATTGCCATGGTTTACTCGCGAGTGGTGATAGCGCGGAGGTTCGCTGCATCCACGGCAACTGCTTCGGCGTCGGCAAGCTGAATATCGCCGTTCCGCACGAACTCAGCGAGAGCTCGGTCGAGGGAGACTGTCCCTTCCTCCCGAGCCGTTTGGATAGCATTGGAGAGCTGCAGGAACTGGCCGTCGCGGATGAGCGCGCGCAAGCCAGTGGATGGCGTGAGGACGCCGCTCACCAGCACACGCCCACCGCCGAGCCGCGGCACGAGACGCTGGTTGAGGATGCCCACCAATGACTCGGCCAGGTGCTTGCGCGCCCACGGTTGCTCAGCAGTTGGGAAGGCGTTCACGAGGAGCTCAATTGCCTGCACCGAAGAGTCTGCATCGAACGTTGCAATCACCAGGCGGCCGCTGTGGATAGCCTGCACGCAAGCGCGCATGCCGTCTTGGCCATCGAGCTCGCCGATGACCAGCACGTCCACGTCTTCCCGGTCTGCCATGGCAATGCCGTGCGCGACGCTCTCCACATCGACGCCAACTTCCCGTTGCTCCACAATGCTCTTCTCACTGGCGTAGAGGAACTCAATAGGCCGCTCAATGGTCACCACGTGCGCCGCGCGCTTCAGGTTTATTGCCTGCAGCATGGCGGCGAGCGTGGTAGAACGGCCAGACCCGTACGGCCCGATGATGAGCACGAAGCCGTGGGTGCTGCGGCTGAACGTCTCCACCGCGGCTGGCAGGCCGAGCTCGGCAATGGTAGGAATGGCGGCTGGAATGTACCGCATATCCAGCGCGAGGTTACCTTTCTGGTACTGCGCTACCAAGCGGAAGCGCAGCTTGTTCTCCAACGTCACGGTCAGCCGTACGTCACGATCTTTCTCCAGACGCTCACGCTGCGCTGGGGTGAGGATTGTCTCAACGTAGTTCTGCAGCAAGTCGGCACTGATGATGGTCTCCTGGCTCACGGTGGTGAGCTTCCCATCCACGCGGAAGACGGGCGGGCTGCCGGGCAACAGGTGCACGTCCGACGCACGGTACTGCGTCGCTTGGATGAGAATGCTGGTAATGGCCTGCTGTTCAGAGGTAAGCATGGGGGAGGAATTGTTTTCTCTGTCATGCCGAACTTGTTTCGGCATCTCTGGGTTAAGAGGTCCTGAAACGAGTTCAGGACGACAGGAGAATTTACTTCACGAGTCTCTTCACTTTCGCCACAACTTCTGACGGCATGAAGTGCGCCTTGATGAGGTAGTCTGTTGCGCCAAGCTGCAGACCTTTCTTCACATCCTCCTTCTGGCCAAGGTTGGTGAGGAGGATGACCGGAACGCCTTTCGTGGTTGCGTTGGCTTGCACTTCTCGCAGCACGTCGAATCCGCTCTTCTTGGGCAAGACAATGTCCAGAAGTATGAGCTGGGGAATTTCCTTCTTCGCCAGCACCACTGCTTGCTCGCCGTCACTCGCCAGGACAACGCGGAAACCTTCCAATTCCAGCTTCGTCACGTACATACCAGCAAGGAACGTGTCATCCTCCACCAGAAGTATGGTTTTCTTCTTCGGCCGGTCAGCAGACGGACGTGCAGCGTTCTTCTTCGGTGCGGGTGCGGGCATAGTGGGTGAGATAGTGATATTACTCTTGGGTGGCACGTAAGACTTCTTCAATTGTGGTCATGCCAATTGCGGCTTTGAGGAAGCCATCTTCCTTCATGGTGAGCACGCCCTGGCGCTTGGCTTCGGCTTTAATGTCGGCTAGCTTGGAACCGCTGGTGATAATGTCCTGCATCTGCTCGGTAACCTCAATGACCTCGGCGACGACGAGCCGGCCTTTGTACCCAGAATTGCTGCAGCGCACGCAGCCCCGGCCATGGGAGAAGTTGAGCTTCTCGAGGCTGAAGTCTTTGGGGAATGCTTCTTGCGGTGCTTTCTCCAAGGTCGCCAGGACTTCGGTCACGGTGGCGGCAGGAATTTCCTGCGGTTCTTTGCAGTACTGGCAGATCCGCCGGACGAGGCGCTGGGCGATGATGGTGGAGAGCGATGAGGAAATGAGGAAAGGCTCCACCTTCATATCTTCCAGGCGCGGGATGGCGCCGAAGGCATCGTTCGTGTGGAGCGTGGAGAACACCAAGTGGCCGGTGAGTGCGGCGTTCACGGCGAGCTCGGCAGTCTCGGTGTCACGGATTTCCCCAACCATAATGACGTCCGGGTCTTGGCGCAGGATAGAGCGGAGACCGTTGGCGAAGCTCAAGCCCACCTCAGCGTTCACCTGGCTCTGGTTCACGCCTTCCATGTGGTACTCCACCGGGTCTTCCAGAGTGACGATGTTAATGTCCTCGGCGTTAATCATGCCCAGCAAGGTGTACAGCGTCGTGGATTTCCCGGATCCGGTCGGGCCAGTGCTCAGAATCATGCCCTGCGTCGATTCCAACGATTTCACCAGCACCTCTTTCTCCCGGGCGATGAACCCGAGGTCGTCGAGGTCCAACTTCTTCGCCGAGGAGTCGAGGATGCGCATGACGACCTTCTCGTTGTTCATGAGCGGCAGGGTGGAGACGCGCAGGTCAATAGACTTCCCGTCTACTTCGGTGTGGAAGCGGCCGTCTTGCGGCAGGCGCGTCTCGTCCAGCTTCAGGTTCGAAATGACCTTAATGCGCGCCACGATTGCTGCGTGCACGTAGGGCGGCAGCTTGATGGAGGTGTGGAGAATGCCATCGACCCGGTACCGAACGCGTGACCCATCTGCCGTTGGCTCAATGTGGATGTCGGATGCAGACCCTTCAATAGCGTGCCGCAAGATGACCGCCACCATCTTGGAGACGGGCGCGGTTTTAATGACCTCCTCAATGCCTTTATCTTCCAGGCTAATCTCATCGAGCGAGCTCACGGTGGGCTTCTCCCGCGGCGTGGCTGCCTCCAGCGCCTCCTGCACTTCTGCGGTGAGGCTGGCGTACTGCTTCAGGATGCTGCTGAGCGCCGAGGCCGAGGTGATGAAGTAATTTATAGTCAGGCTGCTCGTCCGAGCCAGGAACTCCACCGCTTCCAGTGCGCGGAAGTTCGTCGGGTCAACGAGCGCAACGCTCAGGGCGCGGCCTTCCTTTGCGAAGGCAACCATCTGGTAGTTGCGGGCGAGGTCTTTGGGAATGGTGTTCAGCAGGTCAGGGGAAATGACTCGCCCTTGAAGGTCAATGTACGGAATCTGGAAAACTTCCGCCCGGGCTTTCGCTAGGTCTTCATCCCGAACGTAGCCCTGCTGCTCCAGGATCGTCGTTATGGGGACGTGCTTGGTCTGCGCCTCTTTCTCCGCCAGCGCGTACTGGTCGCGGGTTACCACATTGCGTTCCAGCAGCACGGCCGCTAAGTCGCGGAGTGGAGACTGTTTGAGCAAAGCGGTCATAGGGGGATGAAGGGGTTGGATCGCCCCGGCACGCTTAGGTCTTGCAGGGATGATTGGTTCCCCGAGGCATCAATGGCTATGGCGGTGTAGTAGTACGGGATTCCCTTCACGGTTCCGCTGCCCGGAGCAAAGCTCGTATCCTCCAGGCAGTACTGGTTTGCACAGAGCTTGGCGAGGTTCGGGTTGCTGGCAATTGCCTCAAGGGTGGCAATATCCTGCACGGCTTTCCGCCCAATTCTGGCCCCCAAGCTCATGGCCGTTGCCGACCGGAAAATTTCGTAGGCAACCACATCAGGCGAGGGCGAAGGCGACCACGTCACCCGCACGAGCGGCTGATCCACCGCGCTATCAATTGTCGAGTCCACGTACTTCGCGGTAATTGCCTGCGGTGGAGCAGGTGCTTCATGGTCTGTGCTCGTCACCTGCCCCTGCCAAATCTGGCCGCTAACGCTACTGGCCACCCAACGCACAATGTAGAAGTACAGGTCTGGCCGCCCAGTGCTATCTTCGTAGGAGGTGTCTTCGGCACTAAGGTGGGCAATGCGCATGCCGAGCTCGCCAACGGTTGAGGAACGGTACACGTCGGCGGCTTCAAATTCACCTGCCGGCTTGCTCCACGCCAGCTTCACGCCATCGGCAGATGCCGCCACAATAGTGAGCAGCCCGCCTGTCGCACCTGCCCGCGCTTGGACAGCAGGGGTATCGCTCACGCCGTGCTCAACGATGTACTGTATTTCGTAGATCGTCTGGATGCCATTGCTCGCTCCCCGGTACTGGAATGACGTGGCCGTTGCCGGGAGAGCAGCAATGTTGCTCCGCTCTCCACCGATGACCCGGTTCAGTCGAATGCCAGTTGCTGCTTCGGCGCCATCAGGCCGCTTCCAGGTGAGCAGTACGGTGCCACCGGTTTGCATATCGAATGCCTGCACTGCGTGCGGCGGCGGGAGCACATCGCTGGGCACCGTGGCCGCCGATTGGGCAATGAGCGCCGTGCCCTGCTTGGGGACGAGCGCGTTGAAACGTGGATCGCGAAAGAAGTTCTGGCCGAAATCTGTGGGAACCTTCTTCTGGGTTTTCGTACCCGTAACCTCAGACGTTGCATCGGTGCTGAAGAAGTTCAAGTACACGACGTACCCGAGCAGGGGCGTAATGATGATCGCGCCAGCGATGAGGAGGTTCCGAAGACGTTTTGGTGCTTGCCGTTGGACGAGCATGGGGTATTACTGGGTCAGGTAGTAACTTCGGAAGGCGAAGCTGTAGGTGCCAGGCGTGGTAGCACTTTCGGCGGCGTTCGTAATTGCCGTCAGGTCCAGGATTGGCGCCTGGCGGGAAACCGTGTTGAGGAACTCCTTCAAACCTTGGTAGTCCAACGAACCGCCGAGCATGACCGATACGGTGAGCGTGTGGAGGAACGTCGATCCTTTCCCATCCGGCCCCGGGGGGAGCGGCGCGCCATCGGTAACCGATACAGACAGGAGCTCCATGCCTGCTTCGGCAGCGAAAGCCTGCATCTGGCGGAAAATGCCTGGAATATCCTTCCCTTTCGGAATGACCTTATCCAGACGGGCAATGTCGTTGTAGGAAACATCCTGCAGGCTCAGGCGGAGTTTCTTCAGCTCGGCAAGGTATGCCTGCTGGGTCTCTAGCTCTTTCACTTTCTGGTTGTAGTTAAGGCCGCCAAGGCTCTGCACCGTTCGTAGCCGCGGCGCCACGGCGAACAGGTACCCGAGGAGCAGAACGAGCGCGGCCACGATGATGCCAACCGTGAAGATGTGGCGCTGGATGAATCGAATGCTGGATGTCAGCTGCAGGCGCATACTACCGATGGTAAAAGAGGGCGGGATTCACGCGCATGGATACGGAGAACGTCACCAGGCTCTGGGGAGGTTGCGCCGTCTGGCCCGGCGGCGTCCCGGTCCGCGATGTTGCAGGCGAGCTGCTCACTTTCGTTGCTGCCGAAATGTTCACCTCGGTAATGAAATCCTTGGCCTGCTGGTAGGTGAGGAGCTGCGCGCCGACGTCGTCGTAGGTTTTCGCTTGCGCCATGAGCGTCACGCTGCCGGCCACATCCACAGACATCGTCGTGTAGGCAACCGTAGGGAGCGTAACCCCTTCCAGCTTCTGGAAGAAAACATCCCAGTAGACGTGCTGGTCCAGGACGCGCTTCACGTCGCCCGTGCGCTGCTGCAGGATAATCGCGTCATTCATGTCGTCACGCTCGCGGCTGGTAACTTCTTGGTTCACCAGCAGGATTTGCTGGTCGATTGATGCAACCTTCGTCTCTAACCGTTGCTGGTAGAAGTACAGCCCCAGTGCCGCCACGACGACCAGGAGCACGGCCCCACCGACGAGCGACGCGGCGAACACCCGGTCGCGGACAGAGGCTTCGGGTTGGTACTGCTCCGGAACCAAGTTCACGTTGAGCGAATTGCCCAAGAGAGGCTGTGCCTCGGTTGCTTGCGATGCAGGGGCTACTGGTCGAGGCGCGCTCGGTGGCGGAGGCAGCGGTGCTGGCGGGACGAATGTTCGGCCGCTCGGTGGCGGAGGCAGCACATCATGTTTGCTCGGCGGTGGTGGCGCCCACGACGCAACGTGCCGCACCGGTGGTGGCGTTGGCGCAGCGGCTTTGGCGGATGGCGGCGGCGGCTTCGGTACGAGGAGCGGCGGACGGCTAGGCACCGTTGGCGCGGCCTTGCCGCTCGTGCTGAAGAGTTTCGTAAAGAAGTTCCCGGTCGGCGGGGGCGCAGGAGGTTTTGGTGCCCCGGGCAGACGGTCCATCATGGTCTCGAGCTTCGTCACCGGCGCCGCTGGCTTCTGTGCTACGGGATGTGGCTTTGGCGGGACAGGCAATGGAGCGACGACTGTCTTTGGCTTTGGGAGCTCTGGCGCGCGCCGGAAGATGCGCTTGAAGAACGCCAACAAGCCTTCCATGCGCACCACGCGCTCCTGGAAGACCCGGTCCTGTGGCTTGGACATTTCGATCATTTCCACAGATGGCTTGCGTTGCCCCTCCCGCTTGAGCTGCTTATCCTTCTCGGGGAGGAGGTTAATGGTGGAATCCATGGGGAAAGGTTAGGCGCCGAGCTGGCGCAGACCCAAACCAACGGCCACGCCGAAGCGCGGGCCAATCTCGTTCCACACTGGCTTGAGCTCCACCGGGTACGAGACGCGCGCCCAGGGGTCGCCAATGTAGGTCTGGATGTTCAGCAGCTTGGTGAAGTACTCTGGCAAATTCGTGAGGAACGCCGACCCCCCGCCGAGGATGAGCTTCTCTATGCTCCGGCCTGTCCCTTGGTTCTGGTAGAGGTTCAGCACGTACCGGATTTCATTGGTAATAGAGCTCACCACGAACTCAATCGCCTTGGGAATGTTGCTATCTGGGGTGCCCTGCGTGGCAATGAAGAAGTCGCGCTTGAACTGCTCGGCGCGCTCATTGCTCACCCGCAGCGTGCTCGCAATAGTCTTCGTAATCGTATCGCCGCCAACGTCAATAGACCGGGTGAGCATGGGAATGCCCTCGCTGAAGACCACGATGTCCGTCGCCACCGCGCCAATGTCCACAATCATAATAGGCGCTTTGTCGTGGCCTATGAGCGACCGCTCCAGGGAGAATGCTTCGGTCTCTAACGCCACGAGCTGCAGATCTGCAGCCTTGAAAATATCCATGTAGCGTTGCACCAAGTTCTTGGGTGCCGCGGTGAGGAGCACCTTCATGTCCTTCGTGCTTGCCGCGGCGGGCTCGCCTTTCGGGCTCGGCGGTTTGCTGGCGACGTTCGCACCGGCAACTTTGGCGGCCAGGCTGTCCTCCTTCAACACCTCCCAATCCAGGATCATCTCATCCACTGGCATGGGCACGAACTTCTTCGCTTCCCACTTCACGGCAGACATCAAATCCTTCTTCGACATCTGCGGCAAGGAGATGATGGAGCTGAACACCGTAAAGCTCGGCAACGCGGTAACCGCCAGGCGCGTGGTCACGTGGGCAGACTTCACAATTTGCTTTATGGCGTCCACAATAGCGCGCATTTCCTCGGCCACGCTGTTCTTCAGCAGGTCGCTGCGCTTCTCGGCGAAGCCGTAGGTCACCAACGTCGGGCGCCCATTGTCCGACCGCAATTCTACTGCCTTGATGGACGAGCCACCAATATCGATGCCGACGTAACTCTGCTTGGAGCCGAAGAGGGCCATGGGTTAGGGAATTTGACGGGTTGGGTTTGGCAGGGCTTTGGTGAGGTCTTCCAAGCCTGGCGGTGGATTGAGGAAGAGCCGCTGGTCGAAGATCACCCGCTCGGCTGGGACGTCTATGGTTTCCAGGGCTCCGGACCGAGCGAAGTTGAACCGCCGGGCGAAGAGCAAGCCTTCAATGGTGAGCGGGTTGCACGCGGGGTCCGAGCTGTTGCAGAAGGCTGGATCAGCATCCTCGCCGGTATCGAATACCCCACCGCAGCCGGTGAACAAGGGATGCGTATCCGAACAGTCGGTCGACCGTTGAGCATCGCTCGTATCTGGTAACTCATCTGTATCCCGACTTATAACGATGAACGCCCCGGTAATGCGATTTACCTCTTTGGCAATGACCACATCGCCCCGAACAATGAACGCAATAGCTTGTGCATCCTTGATGCTGGCAGGAGCAGGTGCAGCAGCAAGATCAAGGTCTTTCGTTGTATCTGAAGCAATGATATTATAGTTAATTTTCAGGTCGCCGTCTACTACAACGGTGAGGTTTTGCGGCGGGTGACCACCTGCAACTGTTGGCCATGGCCACCGCCAGACCCATCGGACCGAATCCCCAGCTATGTGCGGCGAGGTGGGCACGCCACTCACCGTTGTTACCCCAGAAAACTGAGTTGCCGAAGCTTTCCCAGTGTAGCTAAGGTATTCTTCTCTCCCTTCGCTGGTACTAATTATCAACGTGCCAGCAGTTGGGAAATTCGCCGTACTCGCAACATCCAAGACCTCACTTACCCTATTAATTGAAGTAAACGTGGTCTCAGCTTTGTTTGCCGTATTGGGGTCATACCCCACAGTAAGGTCACCCTGCACGTGCACCACCTGGTTCTGAAGCTTCTCCAGTGGCCAAATCCATCCAGTCAGACATACACCAGTGCAACCCCCAGGGAAATTATTCCCGAAGAGCTCGCCAACAGACCAATCCACTGGAATACCGCCGCTATACTCTGCGCTGAAGAGCTTGTGGCCAAACCGGTTGGTTCCAATGCTAACCTTCTTCCCGCTAATGACGTCATCGAAAGGCACAGCCGTCGTAACAGACGTCGTAAGCCCGCCGACATCCAGTTTCCCCAGCGCATTGCGGTACGTCGACGTAGATGGCTGCACAGTCGGGAAGGTGAACGTGTTTGGTGATACGCCTCGGCTTAAGAGACTGGCATCAGGCGAACCCAGGAGTCGGCTGCATTCTTCAGCGGTTGAGCTGCCAAAACCGCATACTCCCAGAAGCCCAGTGAGACTTTCTAGGTACGTTGAAGACGCTGACGTACCAGAGCTAACTGACAGCCCGGGCGCGTAGGAGAGAGGCGCAATTGCCCCACCTGCTTCGATGCGGTAGGTACTTACGAAGCAGGGCTCAAGTGTTCCATCGCCATTGGTATCGCAGGTAGACACCGGATCACCGTTCAGACGTTGGGCATCTGGGAGCTGGAAGTTCTCACCCACGTAGATGTTGCCGAAGAGCGACTCCAGCCACGCGTAGCCAATGAAGATGAGCGGGTTGAACCTTATCCAGCCGTACTCTTGGCTCCACCCCCACCCCGAAAACTCGTAGTGGTTGTTCGTCCAGAACGCATCCACGCCGTAGTCCTGGCCCGTGACACTGTACACATCAATATCTTCTACTGTTGTCCCGCCAATGTACCCATATGCAGTCACGTTAATACTTGGCGGGCCTAAAGGGGTAAGGCAGCTTGTGACTGTGGCATACTGATTCTGAAGCGCAATTGTACTACCAGGGCTAAAGAGAGGGTTGCAAACCCCGCCGACAATATTTACGGTAATTTTATCCGACTCAAGTCCATTCACACTGCCATTCGTAATTTTACCTACCGCCTTCTTCGCCACATCCAACCAGTACCCACGCATCCGCACCCAGCCAGCATCTTTATCAAAGCAGACCCTGTCTGTACCTGGACCACCACCGTCTGCGTCATCATAGTTGCACAGGTTTAAGAATCTACCCCAGCCGTACACGTGCTGGTTGGTGCGGTCATACTTCGCCGTTGCATCCGTTACCAGCGCACTGTTGTGGTATGCCTGCCCAGGCGGATTGCCATACGTGTTGTTGTCAATAGAAGGTTCAGTATCTGGGCTGGGATCACACCCTGCGCACGTGTGCACGCTATCTTTCCGCTCAAAGCTTAGGAACCCAGCATTGCTGGACCACGCATAGCCGCCCAAAGGGTACGTCGAAGTGCTTGTTGGGGAAAATATTGGCAGGTTAGGTGGCGAGGCAGAGGCGGCGGTTATGCCAATGCCCACGCCGTATAACCCATTTCCGCACGGGGTAATGGGCAAGCTGGCACAGTTCATAGAAAGCCAGCCGAAGTTTGATGCCCAGCCAAAGCCCATCACTGGCAAGAGCGAAGATGTGCCAGCACCGGTCGTACCGCCAACGTTTGCCGAAAAGACGATGCGCTGCTTATCAGCAATTGCCCACATAATCGGCGGCAAGCCAGAGTTCAAGGTAAATCCGGTACCAATACGTTCTGGCATAGCTACTGCAAACTTCACTATCTCCATCCCCGATGCGCTTTGCGGTGCTGCAGCTGCCCAGTTGTCCTCGTTCGCTACGTAAAGCACGCCCGATCCGGCGTGACGCGCAGCAACGTAAGCCCGACTCGTCGTCGCCGAGAGACCAGCGATTCCCACAGCGGGGCTATAGAACTCTTGCTGAAGATCGACCCCTTTAAACTGCACTGGCCCAGGAGGGAGCGTGAGTGTCTCAGTTGTAGTGTTAAATGTTCCAACTTGAATCTGAATTTTTTTAGCATTCGCTATATACTCTGCTTCGCTACAGCCACCACAGCCCCCCGCATTTACAATAACAGTTTTATACACAGCGGGATTATCTGTGGGGTAGGTTGCAACTGTGAAATCATACCCCGCGCTGCCTGATGGTAACGAAGAATCTCCACAGGTACCTCCCCAAACATACCCTCTGAGCCCCCCAATTGCTACGGAACCAGTTCCCTCTATACCAAACTGAGTCACAGGAAGGCCAGGTGTATCAGTGCAACCAGCGTAGAGTGTATAGAACCGCGGCGCAGATACTAACAGGCCTGGCATATTCTCTGACCCCGTTGAAAAAAGTACTGTTTTCGCAAACGGCTGGTAGTAACTTCTTGCCGCACTAACTTTTTCAGCCGTGCTAATGAGTGGTTTTTTCGGAATCCAACTTCCCAAATTTGCACAGTTCAGTTCAAAATTGTCGCAGTACACAAGGTAATTTCGACGAACATCATCATCAGGGTTAGCGTCAATGTTGTCATGGTAAGAAACAACGCCCCATACACGCTCTGTGGTGGTCCCTGGTAAATACTGAACTGCAAACGCCGTGCTCGCATGATCAACAGTATCCACTCCATTGACTTGGTTATTCCCGTCCCGTGGCCGTACCTCAGCAACATCGTATCCCCACGTAGCCTTTGTGGTGCTCCACGTTAACTTCCGAATGTACGCATTGGGAATGTAGCGTGTGTGTGAAAAACCTGAGGACGTCATCGTGAATTCAGCATACTCTTTCACGTACGCAACCCACACGTCCCTGCCATTCGGCCCTACCTGCAGGTTGTAGTCAAAATTCTTCGGCGTGGCGCTGCTGCCATCAATCAAAATGGGAGAAAGGGCGTTGCTTATCGGCGCCCAGGTGAGCCCCTTATCTTTGCTCTGGCGAATTTCCAAACGGCACAGGTTACCGCTGCAATCATTCTGGTTCACGGTAGCAGCCACCATGTACTCCAAGCCATCGGTAACTGGCCGCACGTACACCATACGCCGGTTCATTTGGTTCTCATCGCGCCATCCCGGCACATTTGTGGTGCCTAAATCGTAATTTGTGGTTCCAACCAACGCCCCCGCTGCCACTACTGCCGGGCTGGTGAGCGCGGCGTTTGCAGTCCCGGCAAGCCCAACAGAAAACCCCACGCCAAGCAGGGTGAGTACGAACCGCAGGCTAGCCAGAGTGTGTTGGCTTGGTTTGCTGTGCATGCTTTTTATTCTTGACAAGCATACATATTGTACCAGAAAAAACGTGTTTGGTCAAACGAAAAACTCGACTCCCGCAAGAATCGAATTCTTCTTTTGCACATTTGATAATTAACTTGGCTTTGGGGCGTTACACTGGTACCCAATAGGTCTACATGTATCAGGATTTTCAGCAGTGCAGCAGAATTCGGATGCACTGCAACTTCCGCCACAGAGCTGAGCCGGTGGAGCCGCGACGGTAACAGTAACGAGACCAGAAACAGTGACGTTCGTTCCATCAGATACTTCTGCTGCGACCTGGTAGGTACCATTCACGGGTGGCGCCCAGGTAATTGGATCCCATGGTGCAGCCGAATCCTTACCCATGAGCACCTTGGTTGTCGATGCTGGATTACTCATGTAGTAGTAGTAGCTAATGCTGGTAACGTCCGCACTCATGTTGCTAGGCGTTAACACCACGTTGGTGTCGTAGGCAATGTTCGCGGGGTTAGGAGTTGGGGTGAGTGTGATTGTTGGCAGAACATCTGGGCAGGTCACAGGTGCGGGCACGTAGGTGACAACTATGCGGTAGTTCGAGCTAACGGTTGGTAGCGCACGCGGGATGAAGAGTTGACTTGTTGGTATTGTGCCCATGCAATCTACATACTGAACAACGTTCGCCGCTACGGGTGGATACACATACGTCGCGCTGTTGCTCGCGAGCGGAAGCCATTGAGCATTTGTAGTGCTTGCATCGTCGTACATGACGTACACATGACTTACCCGATAGTGTGTCGGCCAATTGAATCTAGTTTTTAAAGAAAAATTAAACCCTGCGGGTTGATTTAAATATGTTGTATATGCCGTGAGTTCGCCACCACCAGTACCTACTGGCTGCCCGTCCACGAGTATGTTCTCCGCGTCCAACGTTCCGCCAATTCCCACGTCACCCTCCACAGAAAGGTAGCCACTGTTCGTAATAGTCACTGGCCCAGCGACATCGAGTTTTGCATTGGCCGTGTCGATAATCACTTCACCCGAAAGTCTTGCGGCTTTACCGCTTACGCCCAGCGCGGTGAAAGCATACGTAGTGTCTGAGGCAGCGTACACACCGCTGTTATTGGTCGCTGTCCCGTAAATTGCCGGCTGGTCTGTTGCCGACGCAGCAATTGCATTGAAAGAGTTCCCCTGTGCAAGATTAATAAGTGGTCCCGCTGCCGCGCCACTTGTTTTGATTTGACTATTAGCACCTTGTAAAACTATTGCATCTTGCGCATTCACAATTCCCCCCAGATTGAGCACCGAAGCGATTGTCTGCGCATCCAATGTGCTCTGCAACACTGGCTTCTCCACATTGCACTCACCAGGACCAGCGGTGAGCGGGTTACACGTTGGCTCGGTAAAAGTAGATTGCGCCCCAACCCCAACCGTCCGCACCGCTGCACCCATGAAGAACGCAGACGCCAAAGTGGCGCTGAGAAAGAACCAGCGCGTAGAGTGCTTGAGCGTACGGAATGGACTTCCCATAGGCAGGCTAATAGTTTGCGGCAAGGCAAGAAAAACCCTATACTTGTGCAGACAGTATACCACATTTTCCCATTGCCGTACAGCGTATGCCTACGCCTTCGCTCCAGACTCCCCAATCCAAAGCCCTGCTCGCCACCATCCTGGGGGTGCTGCTACTCGCGGCCGTCGGGAGCGCAGGCTACTGGTATGGCACCCGGGCAGAGCAGGACGCAGCAACCCCCGCGGGGCAAACCAACGTGAATAGTGCGCTAACCTCGGCAACCGCCCAGGCAGCAGATCTCGCTTCGCTCTCGGGGAAAATTAGCGCGGTGGATGACGATACGCTGGAAGTAACGGTGAACGCCACAGCCGGAGGCCGAACCGTACGCGTACGCCTGAATGATGAGACCGTGCTCCGCAAGCTCGACTTCCGCTCTATTCCCAAGACCGGCATTGGCGACGGCGTGGCAATTAAACGCGCAGATTTGAAAGCTGGTCAATCTGTGGTGGTCATCGCGCAGGATGTCAGCCAGAGCACCGTGGACGCGGAGAAAGTCATTCTGGTCATTTACCCCTAAGCCTCTCTCGCTTTTTACCACCAGCCCATATGGAAGTTCTCTGGATTGTGCTCATCGTCATTATCCTTGGCATTGGCTGGACCTGGATGGGGTACAACCGCCTGGTCCGCCTGAAGAACCAATCTGCAGAAGCCTGGTCCGACATTGACGTGCAGCTCAAACGCCGCTACGACCTCATCCCCAACTTGGTAGAAACGGTGAAAGGCTACGCCACCCACGAGCGCGAGCTCTTCGAGAAGGTCACCCTGGCGCGCGCTGCCGCTATGGGCGCTACGGGTTTGGCCGACAAGTCCCAAGCAGAGAATGCGCTCTCCCAGACGCTGAAGTCCCTCTTCGCTGTGGCCGAGAACTACCCCACCCTAAAAGCCAACGAGAACTTCGCCAAGCTGCAGGATGAGCTCAGCGACACCGAGAATAAGATTCAGGCCTCCCGCCGCTTCTACAACGGCAACGTCCGCGACTTCAACACCGCCATTGAGCAGTTCCCCACCAACATGCTCGCAGGCTGGTTCAAATTCAGCAAACGGGAATTCTTCGAGCTCGAGGAGGAAGAGAAAGAAGCCGCGAAGAAGCCGGTGAGCGTGAAGTTTTAGTGGGTTGGCGGGCTCGCGGGTTAGCAGGTTAGTATTATAGAGTTGAATAGTATGCCGTACTCATTTCGCGACTTGCGAATTTGGCAAGAGGCTCGCGTGCTTATGATTGAAGTCTATAAAATATCCAAGGGATTTCCGAAGGATGAACTCTTTGGTCTGACGAATCAAATTCGTCGAAGTAGCCTTTCGATTATGGCGAATATTGCCGAGGGCTACGGTAGTGGCACACGAAAAGAGCGAGCACGATTTCTCACTATAGCGCGTGGATCTTTGGATGAAACTCGTAGCCACCTCTCTGCCGCACAAGCATTAGGATTCATTGATGAACCATCGTATGAAAAGCTTGATCAACGATTTGATATACTATGTCGAAGTATCAACAGTTTTATGACGTCAATACGCCAGCAATCCTAACCGCAAACCGACTGATTTCTAACCCGCCAACCTACTAACCCGCTCCCCATATCACCACCTACACCCAAATTAGCGCCAACAAACGACGAAGCGTAGTGCTCATCGCGGTTTTCGTCGTCATCATCCTGGCGCTCGGCTACGTCTTCTCCAAAGCGTACGAAGCAGGCCCGGGCGTGCTCGTCATCGCTATTCTCTTCTCCATTGGTATGACGCTGGTTGGCTACTACAGCGGTGACAAGGTCGCGCTCTGGACAGCAGGCGCCGTGGAAGTGACGAAGGAGCAGAACCCGTACCTCGTGCGGATTGTAGAGAACCTTGCAATCACCGCTGGTCTGCCCATGCCGAAGGTGTACGTCATGCAGGATGAGGTCATCAACGCGTTCGCCACGGGCCGCGATCCGCAGCATGCATCCGTTGCGGTAACCACGGGGGCGCTGGAGAAATTGGAGAACGAAGAACTGGAAGGGGTTATTGCCCACGAGCTCTCCCACGTGGGGAACTACGACGTGCGGTTCATGACCCTCGTCGCGGTACTCGTTGGCATCATTGGTTTGCTGGCACACTGGTTCATCCGCTTCAACATCTTCGGCGGCCGACGCTCCTCCAGCGACCGTGGCAACGCTGCCGGCATCTTCATGCTCGTCGGCATCATCCTCTCCATCCTGGCACCTATTGCCGCCATGCTCATCCAACTTGCTGTCTCCCGCAAGCGAGAATTCTTAGCAGACGCTTCTGGCGCGCAACTCACCCGCTACCCCGAAGGTTTAGCCCGCGCCCTAGAGAAAATTGCAGCACAGGATGGGAAGATGGCTACCGCGAATCGATCGACGGCCCCGCTCTACATTGCCAACCCCTTCGGCGCCGCGCATGGCCGGGGCTTTGGGAAAATGTTCTCCACCCACCCGCCAATTGAGGAACGCATCAAGATATTAAGGGGGATGTAATACAACCCCCTCTCCCCAAGGGAGAGGGTGGCCGTAGGCCGGGTGAGGGGAAACCGAGTCTGACTCTGTAACACCTCCCCTTAGTCCCCTCCTTCGTAAGGAGGGGATAATTTCTAAGTATCTCTCACTTCGGGAATGACGAATGAACGTTGACAAAACGCTAATTTTGCGCTATACTGATTGCGTAGGAGTGAGTTTCATCTCACGTATCTACATGTAGGGTACTCACAAGTACCTGAAAATAAAAATAAAAGTTCTGAGCCTTGCTTTCATCTACAGGCTCATAAAAAGATAGAAGAACGTTTAGTTCTTTTGAAAGGCCACTTCTTCACAGTCGTGGTCTTTTCATTTTGTGAAGGAATTGGATTGACTGGGTGTACTATACGTAGTAGTATTGTCAAAACCTATGCAACCCATCCTGAACAAGTTCACCACCCACCTACGTGAGGTGCTGGCGAAGGCCACGAACTTCGCTGCCGGCAACCGTGCCAAAGCCATTGGCCCGGAGCACTTGCTGTACGCGTTGGGCGTGCAGAAGGGCTCTATTGCCTACGAAATCCTGCAGAAGGTGAACTTCAACCTCGACGCCGTCCGTCAGAGCATCCAGCTGCGGGATAGTGAGGCTGACCTGGTACAGGTAACCACCACGCTCGCCAAGCCGACGCTCTCCACCGAGAGCAAGGCAGCAATAGAGAAGAGTGGCGTCATAGCGGCCAAGTACCACCACCGGTACATCGGCACCGAACACCTGCTCTACGGCTTGCTAAAATTGCAGACACCATTCGTGCAGAAGATGTGGCGCGACCAGAATATTGACGCTAGCGAGATGCTCGGCCAGGTTGTGCTCGTGCTGCGCTCCACCACCAAGCTCCCGGACATTACCGAGCTATTTGAAGACGTGAAAGATGAGAAAGAGAAAGGCAGCAAGAAGAAGCAGAGCAAGACCCCGGCGCTGGACTTCTTCGCTACCGACCTGACGAATGCCAAGCTCCAGGCGAACATTGACCCGGTCATTGGCCGCAAGAGCGAAATTGAACGGCTCATCCACATCCTCTCCCGCCGAACCAAGAACAACCCTGTGCTACTCGGCGACCCTGGCGTGGGCAAGACGGCTATTGTGGAAGGCCTGGCCAAGAAGGTTGTAGAGGGCAATGTCCCAGACGCGCTGCAAGGCAAGAAGATACTCCGCTTAGACTTGTCGCTCATCGTTGCCGGCACCATGTACCGGGGCGAATTTGAATCTCGGCTGAAGCAGATCATCGAGGAAATCACCGCTGACCCGAATACCATCGTCTTCATTGACGAAATCCACACTATCATCGGCGCCGGCTCGGCTGCGGGGAGCATGGACGCGGCGAACATTCTGAAGCCGGCCCTGGCCCGCGGCGAGCTGCGGGTGATTGGCGCCACGACCTTGGACGAGTACCGCAAGCACATTGAATCGGATGCGGCGCTCGAGCGGCGCTTCCAACCAATTGTGGTACCCGAACCTAGCTTGAAAGAGACCGAGCAAATTCTAGAAGGCCTCCGCCCGAACTACGAGAAGTTCCACCGCATTGCCATAACCCACGAGGCAATCGAGGCGGCCGTTGAACTCTCCGAGCGCTACATTCAGGAAAAATTCTTGCCCGATAAAGCCATCGACCTCATCGATGAAGCGGCGGCGAAGCGGAAGGTGGAGCAAGGCAGCTCAGTTGAGATGAAGAAACAGCGAGCCCTGGAGAAGGAGCTGCAAGACCTCGACGCGCAGAAGGAGAAGGCCGTGCTCAATGAACGGTTTGAGGAAGCACTCACCTTGAAGACCGCCGCCGAGCACGTCCAGACCAAGCTCCAGCAGCTGGTGAACGCTATGCCAGTGAACCGGAAGAAGCTGGCGACCATTACGCGCAGAGATATTGCGGACGTGGTGAGCCGTATGACGAACGTCCCCCTCCGCGACCTGGTGAGTGACGAGCGCGACCGCTTGCTGAAGCTGGAGACGCAGTTGAAGGCGCACGTCGTTGGCCAGGACGAAGCGGCACACGCCATTGCCGATGCCATCCGTCGGTCCCGCGTGGGTTTGCGGAACCACAACCGGCCAATTGGCTCGTTCATCTTCATGGGCCCCAGCGGCGTGGGGAAAACGGAAATGGCCAAGGTACTGGCTCGTGAGGTTTTCGAGGATGAGAGCGCGCTCATTCGCATTGACATGAGCGAGTTCGGCGAGAGCTTCAATGTCACCAAGCTCATCGGCGCCCCAGCTGGGTACGTGGGGTATAAGGAGGGCAACAAGCTCACCGAACCGGTTCGCCGCAAGCCCTACGCCGTGGTGCTCTTCGATGAGGTGGAGAAGGCCCACCCCGACGTCTTCAACCTGCTGCTCCAAGTGCTGGAGGATGGCCACCTCACCGACGGCAGCGGTAAGCAGGTGAACTTCAAGAACACCATTATCATCTTCACCAGCAACGTTGGCCTGGAGAGCCTCAACCAGACGGCGAAGCTCGGCTTCGACCAAGCCACCACGGATGCCAAGAAGGCCGCAGACGAGAAGTTCGAAGATATAAAACGGGAAGTGACCGGCCAGCTGCAGGACCAGTTCCGACCAGAGTTCCTCAACCGCATTGACAAGGTGATTGTCTTCCGGCCGCTGACGGCCAAGGACGTGAAGCAGATTGTGCAGATTCAAATTACCGAGCTACAGGGCTTGGCTGCCGCACAGAGCTACAAGCTGGTCGTCACGCCCGCGGCAATCAAACGCGTTGCTGAGCTTGGCTTCTCGCCCGAGCAAGGCGCGCGGGCGATTCGGAAGATCATCCAGGACGAAGTGGAGAACCCCCTGGCTCGCGCCATCCTGGAGAAGAAGTTCAAGCGGGGCGCCACCATCACCGTGAACGCGGTGAAGTCTGGGTTCAGCATCCGCTAAACGTATGGTCTTGAACGTTCCAGCTGTCGCGTCACGCGTTGGCCGTTTTGTTCTGGACGCCCTAGCGCCGCACCGTTGCGTGAACTGCAAGAAAATTGGCGCCGTGGTGTGCGCTGGCTGTTGGGCAACAGTTGAGCACCACACGCTTACCACACCCGGGCCAGAACCGCTCCAGGCAACGGTAACGTGTGCTGAGTATGAACAGCCGATCGTTCAGAAGCTCATCCATGAACTCAAGTACAGCAGTATCCGTGATGCTGCAAGACCGCTGGTGCTGCTGCTGACGGACACCATCCGTCCAATACTCCAACCTGGTGATGTGATTGTTGCAATTCCCCTTCACGCCCGCCGAGAACGGAAGCGTGGGTTCAATCAGAGTGCGCTGCTCGCGCAATACCTGCACGCAGCGACGAAAATCCCGACGGTCAAAGTTCTCCACCGCGTGCGGAATACCAAGCCCCAGGTGGAGTGCGACGCTCACGAACGACGGACGAACTTGAAAGACGCATTCGTTGCCGACCGTAGGGACGCCAAACGGATTTTTCTCATTGACGACGTGACTACAACCGGAACAACCTTCGCCGAAGCAGCGAAGGCCTTACGTAAAGTAACCGACGTACCAATTCTTGGCCTCGCGGTTGCGCGGGGTGGATAGAAAAAGCCTCACACCAGTAAACTAATGTGAGGCGTTCCTTCATGTTGGTTCCAAAGTTGGATACAAGCCAGGCTTCAAGAGATTAATCTGATCGAGTGTCGCACGCTGTACCCTAATTCGGTTGGCATTCCCGGAGTATGGCTCTCTTGAGAGCCAAAACGTGTAACGGCACGGCAGGCCTTCACGAACCTTCCCTGGATGAGTAACCAGGTTTTCAGGCAGTCCAGCGAATATCCCGTCGGCGTTGAACGGGTCGCCCTTTCGAGTCGGGTCAAAATCTCCGTAGTGGACACTGAACTCGAACTCACAACCTAAGACCTGAAGTACTTCGTCGATATGGGTGGTTCTGACACAGCTTTGCATAGAACCCACTCCAAGGGCCGCTTCATGAACCTCTTCGCCACTGTACCCATCAAGACCTTCGGTGAGCGTGCAGCAGACCTCTTGGGTGAAGCGATCTGACTGATCTATAAGGAACGCTAAGATCCTTTTCGAAGTCTGGGTTCCGTTCTTGGCTTTGAAAATAAGGTACTTCAAAGCTGCGACCTGTTTCGCAGTAACCATTTTCAACACTCCTTTCGATGTGCGTTTTTACGATTCATTTTCATGAAAACCTAACATGCGCAAGAATTGCCGTCAATAGGGAAGGCACCTAGCTGCCCTTCAACTCCTGCATTAGGGGTCCCCACGAAGTTGGCACGGAGCGGAGCGAGTACGACTTCGTGGGGTCAAGCGAGGCTTCGCGGGAACGGTGCAGCGGGATGCGGCAAAGCCGCGTCACGCGGAACTGTGACCGTGAAACGAGCTGGTGCGCTCGGCAGGAGTTGAGACTGGGCAGCGGCAGACGCTCCGCTTACTCGCGTCTGCCGGCGTTCCCGCTTCGCCTTTTGGCTCGCGGTCACTGCTGCCCTTCAACTCCTGAACATCATAAGACGTCGCGTCACCATCAAGATGGCGTCGCGACGTCTGGTGCGCTCGGCAGGAGTTGAACCTGCGACCTCAAGCTCCGCAAGCTTGCGCTCTATCCAGCTGAGCTACGAGCGCGCACCAAATATGCGTACCACACCTGCCACGCGTTTGGCAAGCAAAACTAGAGTTTGAACATGCGTCCCAAGCGGTCCGTGAGATCTTCTGCTTCCCGCTCCAGGTCCTCCCGGATGTACTTCTGAAGGACAGCGCGTACGCGGAGGGGGTTCTCGTTGACCAGCGGGATGGGGTATGACGGGCGGACGCCGCTCTTGAACTCGAGGTATAGCATCTTCACCTGCGGCGGTTCATACGCCAACCAGAACGTGGCGAATTCACGGAAGCGGTACGTTCGGTCGCCGATCGTCACGTTATCCTCATCAACCATGAACTGCACCTGGTGCGGGCTCACGAAATCCTTGCCAATGACGATAATGGCGATGAGGATGATGATGATAGCGAAGAGGAAATTCTTCGTGACAATGGAGTACACGAAGAGCCCTACAGCAACAATACCGGCAGCTATGTACCAGCCGAGACCTCGCTCGTGCTGCTGGAACGAGGGGAAGAGCCACTTCAAGAGGACCTGGGGTTGTGTGGTTGTTTGCTCGCTGCTACTCTGATCCATACGTGGGTTGATTATAGCACGTTGACGTTTCTGCGACATTCCTCAGGAGAGGTGGCCGACCACCGCTTGTGGTAGTAGAGCCTTAAAAATCAACGTAGAAGTAATACCTGGAGAGGTGGCCGAGTGGCTGAAGGCGGCAGGTTGCTAACCTGTTATAGGGTGTTAAAGCCCTATCGAGAGTTCGAATCTCTCCCTCTCCGCCAGTTCGTTTCGTGCCTCAACGCTACGCGT
>Ga0172379_10003952_pt1 | contig 22728 bp, 22 predicted proteins | sample GrowelOW334metaG_FD_119756 | JGI IMG/M metagenome (GOLD analysis project Ga0172379, IMG submission 119756) | Groundwater microbial communities from an aquifer near a municipal landfill in Southern Ontario, Canada - Groundwater well OW334 metaG | ecosystem: Environmental > Aquatic > Deep... | reverse complement strand
CGACAAAACATTAGGACCACTTTTTTCCGGAAGTGTGAAAAAAATAACCGATGATCTGGGATTATTCAAAATTTCCGACACCGATAAAGAAAATGGCGTTCCCGACTCGATTGTCTATTATGAAGCAGGTGTATTTATTCGCGGTGACTATAAAGGTTACACCCGAGTTCTTGCCATCCGCCCATCTGAAGGACCAGGACCAAGTCTGCAATTTATTTTAGCTACTAACGATTTTAAAACATATTTACTGGACGATCCACAAAATAAAACAAGTAAATATCCTGAGACTGACTGGGATAATCCTTATATGTATATAAATAAAGATAAAATTTCAAAAACTGTCGCTCTTGATACCGAACATCCAAATGTCATCAACCTCGATAAACCTTATGGATTGATAAAAGAGGGGAGTGTATTGACCGAAACTAAAAAGACCGGGCAGAAAGACAAAAACGGAAATGATATCTATCTTGAACAACCGATAACTCAATTTGACAAAGCGCAATCTTTGACAACTTCCGAAAAACAGCTGACCTTTTTTGCCGGTGGAACTGATTGGGGAACCGGAGAAGGATACTCAGATAAAGAAAAAAAATCTTTAGAAATTCGAAAAAAATACTTACTTTCAACGACCCTTGTCCATGCTCAAGACTCGACCGGTCTTACTTATTCTTATATTCTTACAACTCAAAAAGATATTGATTCTTATCTAAGCAAATTTGCTTCAAATGAACAAGATCTGATTGCTTATAAAAAAGAAGTGGTCTTGTTCAACGAAAAAAAATTAAAAGAGTATCCTACTTCTCCTCAATTTTTAACACTTCCTGGAATGATAATAAACAAACCCTTATCCGGTTTTTATGATACTTATGAATCAGCTTTTCCTGGAGCTTGCGGTGGATCTCAAAGTACTTTTATCATAGATTTATTAAAAGATGAGGAATTAGAACCCGTAATCACTTCATCTGCTTATCCACTTTATTTTCTTAAAGATGGCAATCATCCACTGTACGAATTGGCCTACCAAACCAAAACAGATATCGATGATGAAACTTATAAATCTGTGAACGACGGAAAATCAAAACCAACCTTTAGTGAATATGTATCTAAACATCCGCTTCTTTTTTTCAAAGATAGTTGGGGTAGATGGGGAGTGATGGGGGAGTTTGATATAAAATTGATGGGCGGTTGTGGAAAACCAGTGGTTTATTTGTACCCGGAAAAACCAACTGATATTCATCTTTCTTTTGCAACACCGGTTTCATTAAACACACAAATTCCTTTTTACCATGACGGTTGGTTTGTTAATGCTAAACCTGACGGAACATTAATTGATCTTCAACCGCAATTTACTGATTGTTCGAAGATCAATAGTCTAAAATTCGGATCAGAATATGCAAATACTGCTTGCAAAACAAATGCCTATCAATATATTTATTGGTCTGGGAAAAGTGAAGTAAATTCCTATCCAACAGCTGATGGAGGGTGGGTGGTTAAAAAAAATGATCTACAAAAATTTATGGATGAAAAATTGAAAGAGATCGGTTTCACCAATAAAGAATCGACTGATATGACCTCCTACTGGGTGCCAAAAATGATCGAAAAAAATTCTCCATTTTATCGAATAAGTTTCTTAACAACCAGCCAGATGAATAAATTTATTCCGATGAATATTAACCCGCTCCCGGATTCTGTTCTTCGAATATTTTTAGATTTCAAAGCCCTCAGTTCTAGACCAACTATTGATCCAATTCCTCAGCAATTCAACAAATTCATTCGCAATGGATTTACTCTAGTCGAATGGGGCGGACTACAATGATATACTCCTCAAGTATGTTGGGTTAAAAATTTCCAAATTGCATATTGGAACATTGTTAAAATAGTGCCGGATAAAGAAGTTAAAATGACGGTGATTAGAGATTGGAATTGAGAAAAAAATTGAATCGAAATAAAAACTGGTGGTAATAATAAAACCCCAATCAGCATTGTTAATATCAGATTGAGTCCCATTAGATGCAAATACTTTCCATGGGTAATTCTTGCACTACTTTTTAATGATTTGATAGGACCCTCTCCACCAACCAAAGCAAAAAATAATGACTGGCTATATTTTATTGTAAATATTAAACCGGGAATTATCAGCAAAATCATTCCAAACATGCAAATAAAACTATACAAATATAAAGTAATAAACACCGGTATAAATCTTTGAAAAATATATTGAAGTTGTTTGCTAATCGGGACAGCTTGAGAAGTATCTTTTGTAACTATGGATATAACCAAAGCAGAATACATCAATATTCCCACAGAGATATTTAATAAATAAGAAACAAAAATAACAATAATCACAACAACGGTTTTCGAAAAAAATGCTGTTAATATAAGCGTTAAAAAAACGGTAAATATTGAGATTATATATGATAGAGCGAAATTGATCACGCTAATGACCAATATAATCAAAATATTTTTTTAAACAAAAGTAGTCCTTCTTGTAATATCTGAATAAATCCAGGCTTCATAAATCCATTCTACATTATTTTTCCAAATCAAGTTCTTGGTCGATGCGGACTTGGGAAACAAAGTCGGGGACGTGGGAGACGAGGATCATCATTCCTTGGTAATTACTTAACGCTTCTGCAATTCGAGGCAAATGACGGAAGTTAATATGATTGGTCGGTTCATCCAGTATTAACAGCCCCGGTTTTTGTAAAACCAATCGAGCAAAAGACACTAATCCCTTTTGCCCTTCAGAAAGCGAACCGATTTTAGAATGAATGTGTTCTTGCGTAATGAGAAATCCGGAAGCGACTGTCCGGATATGTTGTTCGTTTATCACTCCATCAATTTCTTTGAGAACTTTGGTGAATGATTCATAGACCGTGTCATTAAAATCTAGAGTAGAGAAGTCCTGACGATAATAACCAATGCGGATTCCTTCAGTATAAAAAACACCTTTTGCGGTTCGATTGGCAAGGGATTCAATCAGAGTACTTTTCCCAATCCCGTTTGGGCCACTGATCAATAGATGTTTATTTTTTACAAGAAATATTCTGGCCGGTTTAGTAATTTCCTGATGATCTTGCATGACGGTAAACGATGAAATCTTAAGCTCTTCGTTTACCAATCCTTCTTGGGTGGGAATTATAAAAGGGCGAATGGTTTTATCTTCCCGGCGAACAGCAACTTTTTCGCTTTCCATTTTTTCTGCTTTTTCCCTCATTTTTTTTGCGACCAACCTCATCTTTCCACCTTTGTGGGCGAAAAAATTTGACCGGTCTTTATTCTCTTGGATCCCACGTTCCATCTGGGCATTTTGCATCCTCTCCCTCTCAATTCTTGCGGCAATTTGTTCAACCACATCATTGTAATCGCCTGAATATTGCTCAATCTTTTTAGTAAAACTATCAAGATAGAGAACCCCTTCGGTAAAAGCATTCAAAAAATCGGCATCGTGAGAAATAACAATGACGCTTTTTTTGTAGTTCATGAGAAATTCTGTGAGATGATAGATTCCCATCGAATCGAGATTATTGGTCGGCTCATCGAGTAGTAACAAATCAGGGTCTTGAATAAGGGCTGATGCAAGTAGCAAGCGGGCCTGTTGACCGCCGGAAAAAGATTTAATGATCTTATCAAGTGGCGCTTTCAGATTTACAACAGACAAAACCGTACTCAATCTTCTTTGTAATTCATGCAACTCAACGTCATTCAGGTATTTTTGAAAATATTCTTCAACCGTTAAAGCCATGTCGGTCGGAGCGATGACCTGATGCGCGGTTGCAACTACTAGTCGTTTGTCAACAGATATCGTTCCTGCTGTTGGTTTGATAACACCGGTAATCAATTTGAAAAGCGTACTTTTACCGGCACCATTTTGACCCATAAGAGCCACCTTCATGCCTTTTCGCACTGAAAAACTAACTTCATCGATAATTGTTTTGTCCCAGCCAAAGTCAAAGGAGACCTGTGAGAACTTGATAATCGTTTCCAGAAGTACCTATTTTACCAATTTTTTTGAATTATTTCTTAGCATTACGAAGCCAGCCACAGCGACTGCAAATAATATGACAGCAACAAATGGTCGGTAAGTTATCCACGCAACCGCAATTGTAATACTGGCAATGATAAGAGTTAAGAGGAATGACACAAGGCCAACTCCAGCCCCAATAATGTTACCGATGAATGGAATCACACTTCCAACGACCGGTAAGACACCTAGGATCATATTAAAACCGATAAATAAAAGTAGTGCTCCAACAAATCTTAAAATCCATGTCATGGTTTTATTGGACTCTTGGGCATTTTTAAACATTTCTTCTGCTGTCGATTTACCAAGTTGAATCATGCTGATCGATGAACCATTTTTTGTTTGATAAGGTACAAGCATATCTCCAGATTGTTTATAAATAACACTGATATCTTGAGGTGCAATAATTTCATATTTAATACGGGTATTACCAATTTCAGGAGTAGTAACATTACTGGTTTGGTAATAAATTGTATTACCAACCAACTGCAATTGAGCGGATGAGGTCGTATTTTTAGCATCAAACATTTCCTGAGGAATTGCAAAAGATTTATATCCAGAAAGGGCAGATAACAGATCTTCTGAAATCGCGTATTCTCCTACGGTCACTCCGCTTGAAATCCATTCCTGATCTGAAAAAAGCTTTGTAGAAGGATTCTGATGTGTCTCGGCTTCCTTAAAGTTTGAAGAGTCAATAAATTTATCTGACCAGTCTTTAGCATATGTGTAAGTTGTAGTTGTTTCTGTCCCTCCACCCAATTTTTGAGTGGTTTTACTTTTTGACTCTTCTTTCCATTGATAAACTTCAACAATTCTTTGCATCTTGAGAGCGCTTGCACTAATTCCAAATTCTCCATCAGTCAGTAGGTTGGGGGACTTTGTCGTCCCAGAAAAATGAATAAGCTTACCTTCATTTTTTAAATCTTTTTTATCGGGAGAAACTGAGACAACGACGGAAAAACCTTCCTTAAGATTTTGTTCAGTCTTAACAGCCCGTCCCTCGTTCCAAAACAGTAAAATGATCGATCCGATGATAAGTAAAAACCCAATAAAAATATTTTTAAATGAATTGCCAAGTCTGGAAAACCAAGAAGTTGAAGTCGTTTCTACTGTAGTCATATAAATAATATTATCATAACTTTATGGGGTTGGAGTAAGAGTTAAGGTTGGAGTCGAAGTTGGAGTTGTTGTGACACTAGAAGTTGGACTTACTGAACTGGTAGCCGATTTTGTGGGTGTTGGCGCTTCAAATGCCTTACCGCCGGTGACAACCACGATATCAAATTCGCTTATTGAGTCTAAATTTGGAGAAACAACGGTAAATTTATCAAAAGTTGGCTTCAATACATTTTCAATGTCGGTGACAATCTCTTCAAAATTGTCCCGGGCGGTAATTGAGGTCGTTGTGTTGTCAAACTTTTCTGCGTTACCTGTTTTTATATTGTCAGAAGTATAACCTGCGTCAACGAGAGCTTTGACAACGACACCTGCCTGACCGGGAGTGCCGGTGCCATTGATTACCTGGATCTTCACCGTTGCTTTATCTATTTTTGGTTTTTCGGTTGGGGTTGGTACCTTTTGTTCAACAATGACATCTTTCTTGACTTCCTCTTTTTTAGGTTGTTTTAATAACAGGTAGCTTCCAATAATCCCGGCTAGAAGAACCGCACCAACCACGATCATAGGCAACATTTTATTTCCTTTTTTTTGTTGAGACGTGTATTGAAAATTTGTTGGTTCCATGAGTTTGTAGGTTAATTATAGTACCTTCTTTACATCCGTCAACCCCAAAATAATTTTTTTTATTTCAAAACAAAAAATTTATCAAATAGATGAACCCATACACTATTTTATATTTTTTTTATTGACGGATAATATCTAAAAGGATCGATCCATATTATTTTACCATCGCCTTTTTCTAAGAAATTATCAAATCTTGAATCTACAACTATACCGTTCCATAACTTATTATTTGATTTTCTTTGTTTTAAAATATAATTTCTCACAACTTGTTCTAATCCTCGAATTACATCGTAAATTGAAGGTAGATAGCACTCTTTTCCTTCTTCAAATTTAACGAGCGAAACTTGACCTGATGCAAAAAGATAATCTGGTAAGTTGATATTAAATTGTTTTAATTCTTCTCTTAAATCAAATTCTAAGTTTTGAGTCTGTAACATTTCGTTTATGTATGGTTGGTTGACGTTTGATAAAAATTCCTCCTTTTTTGATGATGGTCTTTTAGTCTTAGAGATATATTTTTGACTGCCAATTTCAAGTAAATAAACATTTGATTGACCTCCTACTGTCAATAATTTTAAAGTTCCTTTGCTACCAACACCCACTCCTTTTTTTCTTGCCTCGCTTGGTAGTTCTGTATTTTCTAGTTTTTCAAACGCCCTATCTAAATCAATGAGTATTTTAGGATTAGCCTTAATAAATTCATCTCCTAATCTTGAAATAAGTATCCCAGCTTTTGTTGGCTGATTTTCTCTGTCTAAATAGCTAAAATTAGGAGAAGCAAACATTCTATTCCCAAATTTATCATGTCCTAAATTTTCAGGGATAAAGTGTTTAAATGGAGTAGCGTCTGGATTAAACGTAAATTGATTTTTTGCAAAAGTTTTTGGGAGTTGAAATTCTATCACATTTTATTATAAATATACGTAATTGTACTAAAATTTAATTATTTATTCTATATAGGAAGCGTTCACAACATAAAAAAATTTCAGAGTCCCTTCAGATTGAAGACATATAAATATTATTGAAAGGAGGTAGTGAAAAATGAGATGTCCATAAAACTTTTTAACATACAATCCAACTTCGAAAACGAGAGGTTTATACCTCTCGTTTTCTTTGAATTATTCAGCTCACATATTTATTCATGATATAATTTCTATCGTGTTAGCAGGAGAGGTGGCAGAGTGGCCGAATGCGTACGCTTGGAAAGCGTATGTGGCAGTAATGCTACCGGGGGTTCGAATCCCCCCCTCTCCGCAGCGTAAGAACGTTGAAATTTTTTTAAAAAAAATTTCTTACGTTCAACGCTGCTGGGACGTTGAAATTCACAAAGTGAATTTCTTACGTCACCGCCTATATGTTTTACTATGTTTATATACTTCAAAGTCTAAAAAATAACTCTCTTTATATTGGATATACTTCAGATTTGAAAAAAAGATTCAAAGAACACAATTCAGGACAAAGTCAAGCAACAAAACCATTCATTCCATACAAACTAATATTTTATGAAGCTTTCTTAAATAGAATTGACGCAAAAAATAGAGAAGTTTATCTCAAAGGTGGATATGGAAGAAAGACTATCAAAACAATGTTAAATAAATACTTAAAATAATATAATTATCCATATATGAGCAATATTAAAATCATTAAATATAATTCTGAATATCAAAAAGAAGTAAGGCGATTTATTTTAACAACTTTAAAGGAATTTGGCTTTGACTACAAAACTGAATGGGATTATGATCTTGACGATCCGAATAAATATTACGACGCCTTTTTTATTTTACTTTATGACGATAGAATAAAAGGCACAATTGCAATCAAACATCATAATGATGAAACGGCCGAAGTAAAAAGACTTTATATTGATAAAGACACAAGGGGAAAAGGATATGGATCAAGGTTATTTGATAAGGCTCTAGAGTTTGTGAAAAAAAAGAAATTTAAAAAGGTAATTTTAGATACTTGGGTTAGGTTCGATGCTGCTGTAATCTTATATAAAAAAAGAGGATTTAAGGAAATCAAAACAGAAGGAGAGCAAATATTTATGGAGAAAGTTTTATAAATTATAAGGACTAAGTTGTTCCAGACCAGAGTGCCTCGCAAAAAATGTTTATGAAAAATATAAGTATATTTCAGGATAAAGATGTTTCTTCAGTAAAACAAGCGGCTATTAAGATGTTAGAAAAATGCCTTGTCAAAAACAAAAATAGCAAGATTTTATTATTGCTTTCCGGCGGATCGGCTTTTTCATTACTTTCACTAAATAAAAAATGCTTAAACAGTAATGTCACTGTCGGGATGCTTGACGAAAGATATAGCGATGATCCTCAAATTAATAATTTTTTTCAGTTATCTTTAACATCTTTCTTTGCAATAGCAAAAAAATCCGGATGTAAATTTATTGACACAAAAGTTAATGAAAAAGAATCAATTCAGGATTTAGCTTTTCGTTTTGAAAAACAATTAAGATTATGGAAAGATCGCAACCCAAACGGTAAAATAATTATTACACAAGGTATGGGTTCTGATGGTCATACGGCTGGTATTATGCCATATCCTGAGAATAAGAGATTATTTGATAAATTATTTGAAACCGAAGATAAGTGGGTAGTTGACTACGATGCTGGAAAGAAAAATTCATATCCGCTACGAATTACCACAACAATTCCTTTTATAAAATTAATTGATATCTCCATAATGTACGTTGTTGGAAAAGAAAAAGCTAATGTTTTAAAAAAAGCCTTATCAGAAAATATTTCTCATAATATTTTTCCCATAGCAGTTGTCAAAGAAATGAAAAGTGTTTTTTTGTTTACTGATGTTAAAATAAATTGAGGCGTTGTTATCAAGGACTAAAAAGTTTGATTTTTTAATAATCGTCGATTATCATAAAACTATGAACCCGCTGAAAACATTTTTTTACTCTTTAAAAAATTCTCTTATTAAACCAAAATATTACCGTGACGTGGCCGATGCTAGTTTTGGATTTTCTTTCAAATATCTTTGGTTTTTATTTTTGCTTTTAACTTTTATAAAAGTATTATCCTTTGGTGGTCAATATCTTGCCAACCGTGCTCGTATTCAGCCTGAGGTTAATAAACTGATGATTTATACCGGAAATCTTTATCCGGCCGACCTTAAACTGCAAATAAAAAATGGTCAGCTATCTACCAATGTCCGGGAGCCATATATCTTTGATATTGGAAAAGATGAATCGAATCATTTTATAACCATCGATACCAAAGGTTCGATTGATAATTATCCAAGTTACAATACTAATATCTTGGCAACCCGTAATGCTGTTGTGTATCCGTCAGAGTCAAGAAGTGGCAGAGCAGGGGAGACTTCGGTATTTTATTTCAATCAATTAAAAAAAGATTTTACTTTAGACAAAAAAGTTTATGATAATCTCTTAAATATAATTAAACCGTATGCACCAAAAGTAAGTTTCTTTGTTGACTGGTTGGTATTAGCTTTCTCACCTATGTTTATGTTTTTTGGGTCCTTTTTCTGGACAATTGGAACGATGTTTGGACTGTTGTTCTTAACTTTTTTTATTTGGTTAGTTAATCTAATATTTAAAAGGGGGTTTGGTTTTGGGTCTCTATATAAAATGGGCATGCACGCCGTCACTTTACCATTGATCATTTCTGAAGTTGCTAAATATTTAAAACAGCCAATCCCAAATCCTTACACTTATATTTACTTCCTCTGGATGCTCGTTGTACTATTTTCTCTAGACAAAAAGAATAAGGAGCTATAAAAATTAAATATTTACAGTAAATTTAAATTATTTATTTTAGAAGATGTTGAGCAACAGTAACTACTCCCTGAAGAACCCTATCACTACTCAACACTGAAGCGGTAGATATTCCTGGAGCAAATAAATTATCTCCAAACATCTTAACAAGCACATTTTGATAAACGTTTAATGCGATCCTCGAAGCAAACAATATTCCTCCGAAGGCAATTAGTGCTATGCCCGCAGATTCTAAATTGTTTAAATTTAATTTATCAGAAAAATCTTTAGATATCATGGCACCGGTAATTGCAGTTTGGACTATCTTAATAGAACTTGTTGATACTGCTGTCAACCATGCTACTTTAGCTATTGAACTTTTTGCCATTACCCCTCTTAATGCTTCAGGACAAGCACTTGCCAAACCATAAGCCTCTAATTTTTCAAGCATTGAAGGTTCATCACCAGCAGTTATTGTAGGAAGGTATTTTCTAGCTAAATTTGTGTTATATAGAAAATTTACGGTCCCTCCAACAAAACGACTAAATTCATTTTTCATTTGATTATTATACTAGAAGATTACTTAGTTTCAAACGTATATACTATCTTATAGTTTAAAGTTATACACAAATTATTGACAAAAATTAAAGTCTTATAGTTTATTAAACATATAAATAGCGTTATTAGCTTTGATATAATTGATATAAACACAGCCGGGGTGGCGAAATGGCAGACGCGCAGGTTTTAGGAACCTGTTCCCGTAAGGGATTGAAGGTTCAAGTCCTTTCCCCGGCACTCAAACTGCGAAAATATTCAATATACTTTTATATTTCTTTAACTATAATAATTAATATGGATGTCAAAAAAGAGTTAATTATCGGAACTATTGGTGTAGTAGTAATTTTGTTTTTGTCAGTTTTTTATGCCAGACAGTTTAGTAACATAAATAAATCTGCAACAATAAATAAACCTAAAATAAATATGATAAATGGAATAGTAACGGAATTAACTGTGTCTGAAATTACAAAACATAATATTGATAGTGATTGCTGGATAATAATCAATAACTCTGTTTACCAGGTAACGGAATTTTTATCGCTTCACCCAGGCGGAGCTTCAAGAATCACCCCGTATTGCGGACAAGATGCAACCACCGCATTTGACACTAAGGGTGGAAAGGGATCTCACTCTTCAACTGCTATTCAAGAATTAGATTCGTTAAAACTTGGAGTTTTAAATGAAAAAGTTGATATAAGTAATGCTAATATTAAGCAAAGTATTGACGTGATTAAAAATTCACCAAAAAAAGAAAGGGAGCTTGACGATGACTAAAATATATTTATTTTCAAAATCTTTACACCGAGTTTTGGTTATAATTATTTCAGTTGTAGGTTTAATTATGGCTTTGACCGGAATACTACTTAAGTACACGTTTATCGCTACAAGATTTACATTTATTGATTTGGGACTGGTAAGATATTTGCATAATAATCTCAGCCCTATTTTTACCATAGTTTTTTTATTAATGGCTCTCAGCGGTCTGTGTATGTATGTCTTCCCCTTAATCCGTAAAAATTAAGCTGTTGTGGTAAAATATTCCTATGTCAATTTGGATTTATTCTTTACTGAGCGTTACTGTTGTTAGCCTTGTATCGTTATTAGGAGTTTTTACCTTAGGAATTAAAGAAAAATCCCTTAATAAAATTCTTGTTTATTTTGTCAGTTTCTCAGCCGGCGCTTTATTGGGGGATGTTTTTGTACATTTGATACCTGAAGTTTACAAGATGGGGAGTACTCCATATACATCACTCTATTTTTTGATTGGTATCATTGTCTCTTTTTTGATTGAAAAAATCATATATTGGAGAGAAAATCATTCGTCATCGATACTCGGAAGCAAAGTAAAAAACTTTGCCTATATGATTTTATATGGGGACGGAGTACATAATTTTATTGATGGTTTAGCAATTGGCGCCAGCTTTTTAGTCAGTGTCCCCGTGGGAATTGCTACAAGTACGGCAATTCTTCTCCATGAGATACCACACGAAGTGGGCGATTTTGCCGCATTAATTCACGGGGGATTAACCAAAAAAAAGGCCATTTACTATAATTTTATTTCTGCATTAACGGCTGTTATTGGAACAATCGCCGCTTTATCACTTAATCAATATATTGGCGGAATTAATAAATTTTTGATGCCGTTTGCCGCGGCAAATTTAATTTACATTGCCGGAACTAATCTTATACCCGTCTTACATAAGGAAAAACAATTTAAAAAAAGTTTTATCCAAATCTTTACATTTATTCTTGGAATAGCTATCATGTATGGACTGTTGATTGTGGGATAAAAAAATGAACAAAAACACTGTAATAATTTCCATCATTTCTGTTCTCGGAACTTTTTTACTCCTTTTTGGTGTCTATAAATTAGTCAACCAACCCGCTCAAACCGATTTTCCTCAAACTAAACAATTAAAAGCTGATGATCATGCTAAATGGTCCCCAGACAAAAAAAATATTTTAGTCGAGTATAGCGATTTACAGTGTCCTTCGTGCAAAAGCGTTCATGATATTTTGAAAAGTATTGAGGCGTCCGGCAGCGCTGATTTTTCTATAACTAAAAAAGTGACTCTTGTTTATAGATACTTTCCGCTTTTCCAAATTCATGATAAAGCCAACATCGCTGCTTATGCCGCCGAAGCCGCCGGCCGTCAAGGCAAATTTTGGGAAATGGCTGACTTGTTGTTTAATAACCAAGAATTGTGGTCGAAAAGCAGTGACCCTCAAAAAGATTATTTCTTAGGTTATGCTAAGGAACTTCAGCTTGATGTCAATCAATTCAAGAAGGACTCCGATTCAGATGCAGTTAAAAATCGCGTTGCCAGAGACCTAACCGAGGCCGAACAAATGGGCGTCGATTCAACTCCAACTTTTTTTCTCAACGGTCAGAAAGTTAATGTCAATTCATATGATGAATTCAAGACGATGTTAAAAAATTTGTAAGATATAAGTGACTAACGCCCAGATTTCAAATAAACAAGTAATCATCAATGATCTTCTTATTAACTATTACTTCTTTTTATCTGATAAAAAAAACGCTAAAATACTCATTTTTCTTCATGGTTGGGGAGTCGACAGCCAGCTTTGGTTTAAGTTAATTCCTGAATTAATTAATAAAAACTATTCGATGTATTTCTTGGATCTTCCAGGTTTTGGTCAAACCCAACTCCCAAATACAACATATGACATTAATGATTACAAAAAAATTATATATGAATTTATAAAAAAGTTAGAATTAAAAAATATTAATTTAATCGGACATTCATTTGGCGGCAGTATTGGTATTAAGTTAGCATCGGAAAATCCGAGTTATTTAAGTAAACTTATTTTAGTTAATGCTGCGGGAATACGGAATTCCTCAACACTAAAAAGTATTAAGTCGACTTTGGCAAAGATCATAAGTCCAATATTTTCCCCATCCTTTATGCAGCCAATTCGGATAAAATTTTATCAGCTAATTGGATCTGAGTATTTAAATTACCCAGCTATGTCAAAGATTTTTACTCGGGTTGTTTCGGAAAATCTTATGCCACTTTTATTAAAGATTAAAAAACCTACTTTAATTATTACGGGGGATAAAGACAAAGTCACTCCGATTGCACATGCCCAAGAAATGAATCAAGAAATAAAAAAATCTACGTTAGTCATTCTTTCGGCCGGGCATTTTAGTTTTCTCGACCAACCGGATGAATTTAACAAGGCGCTTATTAATTTTATAAATAGCTAATAAATGTCATTCCCGCGTAGGCGGGAATCCAGTCTATAATTGCCTTATATGAAATATATCAACCCCATTAGATTCTTTTATTTCCATCTGCTTCTACTTCAATTGGAGGAATACGATTCGGTACGATTTATAAAGTCTGTCATTAATACAAAGGGCGTTCCTCCTAGCCGTGATTTTCGTAAACCATTAAAATTTACTCTAAAAATAAAGCTTATTACAGCCTTAAGTTCACTTTTGATCCTTTTTATTGCTCTTTTTTTAAGTAAGTACTTTGCCAATAATTCATATGAAATGATATCTTTAGTCCTTCTGTTTGCCCTAGGACTCTATTTTAGTTATATTTTTTTAGTCGTTATTAATACTTTGCTTCTTCCTATCGATACTTTTACAAAAGAATTTTTGGTTTTTTTGGCAAAAAACAAGATAAAAAAATTGAAAAATCTGAAAATAATTGGGGTTGCCGGAAGTTACGGCAAAACCGGAATGAAGGACTTGATCGCTACGATTTTGGAAGAAAAATATCAAGTTGTCAAAACTCCTGAAAGTATCAACACTCCAGTCGGAATTGCCAAAACAATTGCAAGTCAAGTAAATGAAAAGACGGAGATCTTATTGATCGAGATGGGGGAATATTATCCGGGTGATATTAAAAATATTTGTTTAATTGCCCCTCCCCAAATTGGAATTATAACTGGTATTAATGAAGCTCATTTTGAAAGGTTAAAATCGATCGATAACAGTGTAAAAACTATTTTTGAGATTGCTCAAAATATGAAGACAGACGGAATATTATTATTAAATGGTAAAGATCAAATTGTTAAAAATAACTATAAAAAATTTATTGCAAATCAAGAAATATATTTTTATTCGTCAAAAGGAAAGATCGAATTTAACGAAGATGCTCCAGGATATATTTATCAAAAAATATTTCTACCAATATTAGGGGAATACAATCTAAATAAAATTGATGGGATAATTTACTTGGCAAAAAAACTTGGACTGACAGTTCAGGAGATTGAGAGCGGTCTTAAAAAAATAAAAACACCAGCTCACCGCTTGCAACCGATCTTAAATCGTGAAAAAAATATCTTAGTCATTGACGACAGTTATAATGGCAACCCCGATGGGGTAGAGGAAGCTATAAAAACCTTATCTCTGTTTAAAAAGAGAAGAAAAATTTTTATTACTCCAGGTTTGGTTGAGATGGGACTAAAAAGTAGAGAAGTTCACCAGAGAATAGGAAGAAGATTAAACGACGTCGTAGATTTGGCAATTTTAATTAAAAATTCCGTGACCCCTGATATCGAAGAAGGCTTGATCAAGTCTGGTTTTAGCAAAAATAATATCCTTTGGTTTGGTTCAATGATGGAAGCTCAAAATAATCTTGGGACAATTTTAAAATCCGGTGACGTGGTTCTTTTCCAAAATGACTGGCCGGATAATTATGTATAATACTTATATGAAAACCATTGGTGTTTTTTTCGGCAGTAGATCTCCAGAACATGATGTCTCCATTATTACCGGACAACTGATAATTTCCGGCTTAAAAGAATGTGGCTACAACGTTATCCCTGTTTATATTGATAAAAAAGGCAAGTGGTATTCTGACGCCAAACTTAGCTCCATGAAATTCTTTACCCAAAATCAAACCAATTTAAGCAAGAAACTCGAATCATTCAATATCGACTTTAACAAGTCTTCCGGAAAAATCGTCAAACAATCTGGATTTTTGAAAGGTAATGCTGTTTTTGATATTGCCTTTCCAGCTTTTCATGGACAAAATGGGGAAGACGGAACTTTCCAGGGCCTATGCGAAATGTTAAATGTTCCCTACGTTGGTTGCGATGTTACCTCATCCGCCATCACCATGGATAAGGTTTTGACCAAGATGATCTATAAGGCAAACAACATTCCAACCGTTGACTTTGTTGATTTTAACCTCAGTGATTGGCGCGTCGACAAAAAAAACGTTATTCAGCAAATTAAATTATTAAGTTGGCCAGTAATTATTAAGCCAGCAAGATTGGGTTCATCGATTGGTATCTCAAAAGCGAAAAACCAAAAAGAACTTGAGTTTGGAATAGAGGTCGCCCTCCATTACGATGAAAAGGTAATTGTCGAAAAAGCGATAGAAAATCTTATGGACGTTACTTGTTGCTTGATCGGTAACGACAGCCCAATCCCATCGCTTCTTCAAGAGTCGGTTTTTGGAAGCGCGTTTTTTTCTTATGAAGATAAATATCTAAAAGGCGGGGGTGCCCAGACAGGAAACGCCAAGCAAAGTATTATTATTCCTGCCCGTTTAGACAAAAAGATCACTAAAGAAATCCAAGATGCGGCCATTAAAGCTTATAAGGTCGTAGGATGTTCGGGAATTGCTCGAGTTGATTTTCTTTATGATAAAAAAACAAAAAAATGGTTTGCAAACGAAATTAACACTTTGCCGGGAACTTTATACCATCATCTTTGGAAAGCATCAGGGGTTCCTTTTCAAGAATTATTGAAAAAATTGATTGGTTTTGCTGAAGAAAAATATCAAAAGAAAAAACAAATTACCTATACTTTTAATTCCAATATTTTAACCCAAGCCTCCTCGAATAAACTTTCTTTGAAAGGAGTTTAATTTTATCCTTCAAGCCGTGCAAATGCCCCAGTTTCTTTTGACTTGGCAAACATGAAGCGAAAAAAGATAATTGCTCCTATAAAAAAAATTATGTTAAGTATCATAGCAACGATAATTTCTGGAAAAGCATTTTGACCATTCAGATTTTTTCTCATTGCTTCAAACGCATAGGTAGGTGCGAACAAATACGCAACGCTCCTAAATGGCTGGGGAAGAATTGTAACCGGATAAATAACCGCCATAAAGGGTTGAAAAATATTAATAAATCCCCAGGCAAAAGCGGCTACTTTGGTTCCAAATCTAATAATAAGTCCAAGCATAACCACCCCAAATGAAAATCCAAAAAAAACAAGATTTATAAAAATAAAAGTCAAATTGATAAATCCAATCGAATATAAATTAAATTGAAAAACCATCAGTGAAAGAAAATTCGCGAGTATTAAAATAATCAAAGCTTTGAGTGTACCCGATATTGCAAAAGAAAATAAATACTCCTTTATGGCGATCGGGGAAATAAAGATATTTGTAAGATTGCGAGACCAGACATCCCACAAACACCCAACACCTACCGAATATTGGGCGATATTAACAACTTGCCAAAGTATCATTCCAGCCAATACCTGATCAGCTATTATTTTTCCAGTTGATCCGGCCAGATACAAAGTCATGAATCCAAACACGACTACAGAAAATAGTGGATAAAATAATATATCATTGATGACTTCAAATGAGTGTTTTGTTATATACACCTCATGAATAAGTAACGCTTTTATTCTATTCAAAGACATAAGGTTCTCCTCTGGCAATTTGTAAAAAAACATGTTCAAGGGTTGGCTTTTTTACTTCAATATCTGTCATCCAGATACCTACCTTGCTTAGATCAAAAATAATTTTTGGTAAAGCCTTTTCTTCCGTGGTAATATAAACTACATGCTCTCCATCAAATCGATAATTTAATTTTTCTTTTTCAACATATTGGATAATGTCGCTCTTTTTATCATTGAACGTTAATCGAAGTTGAGCCACCTGAATGCGCTTAGTAAGTCCGAGCGGTGTGTCTTGAGCAACTATTTTACCTTTATCAAGAAATATTACTCGATCACATATGCGAGTAACTTCGGCCATATTGTGGCTTGTATATAAAATAGTTATTGGTCGTTCTTTTCGCAATTGTTCAATAAAGGTTAATGTCTTATCGGCAATATCAGGGTCAAGCGATGCTGTGGGTTCATCCATAAGAATTATCTTTGGATCGTTAATAAGAGCTTTTATAAAATTTGCTCTCGTTTTTTGCCCAGTTGAAAGATCAAAATATCTTTTATTCACAAGGTCGTCCATTTCAAAACGAGTAACTAATCTCTTTAGTTTTGGAAGATAGTTTTTAACCTGATATAAATTGGAAAATATCAACAGGTTTTCCCAGACTGTTGTTCTACCTTGCAAATTATTAAAGGCCGAGGTGAAATTTAATTGACTTAGACAGTATTGAGGATGTTTAAAAAAGTCCTTATCAAAATAATGAATGTTTCCACTGGTCGGAGTTGTTATACCAAGTAACATCTGGATTGTTGTTGTCTTTCCAGCTCCGTTTGGTCCAAGCAACCCTAATATCTCTCCTTCTTTTATTTCAAAAGAAATATTATTTACAGCTTCAAAGGTACCGAATTTTTTTGTAAGATTTTTTACTTCAAGCACAGCCATAAAATTATTATATAATAATTCCATGCAGCCCAACAATCTTCAAATCCTTCTTTCAGTTTTCATGTTGATCTTAGTTGGATACACTTCAAAAACTTTAAAAATTATTGATGAAGATTTTGCCCGGAAAGCAATCAAATTTTTATTTTTTTTGCCTTTGCCAATTCTTGTGTTTCTATCATTCGCCACCACAAAATTTGATCCTAATCTAGGCATTTATCCGATTATTTCAATAATTATTTCTTGCATTCTTATTATTCTCAGTTACTTTATCGGCAAGATATTAAAGTTTAATCGACAAACAACCGGCACTTTAATTGCTGCATCCGGCATAACCAGCACCTTGGTTTTTGCTTTACCCTTTATTCAATCTTTTTATGGCACGGAAAATCTTAAATATTTGTTCATGTACGATTTTGGCAATGGTTTGATGGCTTGGACAGTAGTTTACTTAATCACTGGTTATCTTGGAAATAAAAAACAGTTCGGACTTAAGAAAGGTTTGTTCTCATTTGCCAAAAACCCAATGATTTTTGCCTTGGTATTTGGAATTTTCGCAAGCATAATCGGATTGCAAATTCCTAACTTTTTGACCAATATCAAATCAACTTTGTCTCAATTTACCAATCCATTACTATTTATTTGTATCGGTATTTTATTAGACTTCAAGTATTTCTTAAGCCGCGATAATTTAACAAAATTATTTTTATCAGCTGGTGTGATTATGGGAATATCGGTTCTTTTAGCCTATTTTTTTACTTCGACATTTTCGATCACAGGTATTGGACAAAAAGTAATCCTGATTTCAGCCGTTTCCCCAGCAGCAGCTTTAGCTGTCGCTTTTTCTGTCGAACACGACCTTGATCAAAAGTTCGCTAGCGCTTTAGTTGCCTTTACCATGGTCTTGGGGATAATATTAGTTCCTTTAATAATACTATTATGATAGAAATACTTAAAACTGCCGCGACTGAGGCTGGGACTATCCTTTTAAAATACTATAAGAAGAATCTCACCTTAAACTATAAGACTTCCCACAAGGATTTTTATACTATAGCTGATGTTGAAAGCCAAAAGGCTATTAAAGAAATAATTACCAAACTCTTGCTCAAGAAAGGCATCAATGAATCGGAAATTGGGTTTATTGGTGAGGAAAAACTATCTTCCGGAAATGATAAAACACATCTCTTTGTTATTGACCCACTCGATGGCACGGTAAACTTTGCTTACGGTTTTGATTTTTTCAGTATTTCAATTGCTTATTTTTTAAAAGGTGTTTTAACCGCCGGTTTAGTTTATCAACCAACCAATAAAAACTATTATTTTGCCACTACAAACAAAGGTGCTTTTAAAAACGAAAAGTCTTTAAAGATATCCTATAAACCACTAAAACAATGCCTCCTTAGTGGACTTATTAGTTCGAGGCCTGAGATATACACGACGCTCTTTAAAACGTATCAAAATATCTATCCTCACGTGGCTGGATATCGAAACCTTAACTCCATGGCTATTGAAAACTGCTTGCTGGCGGAAAACATCTTTAATATCGTCAGCAATGGTCACACGTTCATTTGGGACATATCCGCCGTAAAATTGATCATTGAGGAATCTGGGGGCATTATGATGGATTTTAGAGGCCTACCAGTCGACTTTGATCTAAATCACCCGACTCTGGCATACAATGTCATCTCCTGCCATCCTAGGCTAAAAAATGAAATTATTAAGTACTTTAAGTAATACATCATTTATTTCATAAGCTTTTTGGGTAAAAAATCGAATTTTATTCAATAAATAGGCTTATAGATATTATTAAAATTATTAGATTGTTCAATTGCTTCATTGTTCGATTGTTGTTTTAACAATGAAACCATGAAACAATGTAACAATGGATATTAGCTTTAAATACACTTTTAACACTTAATTTTCCACTTTTAACCATATTTAGTACTTCTCCTGCCTATAAAAGAATAGGGAAGTCCTGCGTAAAAAATAATTAATTATTACGTTTAGATTGTTGTAACAATAAAAACAATAATAATTAATAGGGGATTCATATGCAAAAAGTGCCTAAAAGTACCACAGACAGAAAAGGGAATAATCGGGAGTTAATTGATCATTAATTAAAAATATATTCGGTAATAAAAAATTAATTATTGTCAATTTAGATTGTTATATCAACTTGCCACTTCTCTTCTTCCAGCCGTAGTTGACGTCGTAAAAGCTTCATTTTACGACGTTGTATGTATTCCTTTCTCCGACTATATATATCCATTAATATGGCATTATGCCAGGTCTCGGATTTATTACTAATATATCTTCCGGGGAACAAGATCTCTCCTCTCTGTTTGATATGTTATTAATACTGTTAACGAGTTAAAGAGTTAACGAGTTAATTGATCAATAATTGTTCAAGTCAAGCTCTCCTCTGAACATAGTTTAGTTTGACAAATAATTAGAGCGTTTTAAAGTCCTAAACTAGTGGTTTTGAGGCTAAAATATCAGAAATGGTCTCCATCTGCTTATAAGAGTAGCATGATATTTGTATATTTAGGCCGTTATGTTGATCTAAATATATGTTTTTGAAGCTGTTTTCTCCTCTTTGGAGGTGCTATCTGGTTATTATATTTAGCTTGTTATATCAATATATTTATAATATTTAGCTTCGATTTTTCACATCTATCCACAATATAGAGGCATACTATATGGAGTATAGAGACAGTCTGTTCCTCTATTTTAGCCTCATTTTATTGCGAATGTTAATTGTTTTATGTATTTTTTATGTAGGGGTCGATTTTATATCGACCCTAAAATATACCTATAGTATTTTCACGTCTGTACATTAATTACTATAGGTTATTTATTCACGTTCGTGAAAATACCACTACCCTCTCCCCGACTTCGCCTGCCGTAGTTTTCTAACGAAGGCGGGCTATAATTATTTACCAACTTAAAGATAATAACGTAATAACCAGCACAAATATCCATACGCTTACATACTCTCTAATCGTTTCTTTGAATAGCTTTTCGTCGATATGATGATGAATGACTCCAGCAACGCTATAATAAGTTGCCGTTAAGAATAGCGCATATACAGCTGTGCGTAGAGGTATAAAAGATAATATCAAGCTTGTTTCTGCCATTAATAAAGCTAAGAAAAAAGAATAAGTTAAAACCTCATAATCCAGGTTACGATTAAGTCTGATTGACCAAAACAATTGAAGACTCAATAAAAAGGCGCTTATCCCCGCCCCGATCATATTAATCAAAAAGAAATACTTAAAGGAAAAAAGAACATTATAAAATAGGAATGAAACGACTGCCTGATAAAAAAAATTGATTGAAAAAGCCGCCCGATAAAGCTGCAGATTCTTCTCTACTCCAACATTAAAAATGTTGGCACAAAGCAAAACGGCATAGATAGACACTTCATAGATAAAAATGAAAGGTAAACGAGTCAACCATCGACCGGGAAAAAGAAAATAAAACAAATAAAAAAATAAAGTGATCAATTCCGGCATCAAAAAAAGTCCAAACCAACCTATTTTTTTTATTCCTTCTAACAAAGAAAAATAACTCAATAAATAAGTAGTTATGATAAAAATAGGAAGGAAATAAAGCGCTTTGTCAAAATTAAAAAATGTAGAAAAAAGCATCAATAAGCCTAAAGTTAAAACAGAAACAACCAAACGAATTCTCTTGTCGATTTTTGTGGCCCATTTTTCAAAAGATTGTCTTAATGGTTTTATATTAAACATAAAATAGTTAACCTAAATTGCTATAAACATGATGTACATCATCTAATTCTTCTAGGGCTTCTATAAGTTCTAGAGCCTTTTTTTCTTTTTCAGGATCTAATGCAACCGGAATCGTCGGAAGGTAATCTACTTCCGCCAAATCATATTTTGTATTATCTAAATGGGCTTTTAATAAGCCAAAATTAATAAAAGGAAAAAAAACAAAGAAATGACTATCGTCTTCGTTGATATCAAAAGCCTGTAATTCTTCACCAATCTTAAATACCGCTTCTTCACTTACTTCTGCTTTTTTAAAGCTGACATAGGCGCATTTCTTAAAAAGATATGAGACCGAGCCTTGAGTACCCAGTTTCCCGGAATGTTTTTCCAACAAATTCCTTATCTCCGATGAAGTTCTGTTTGAATTATCAGTTGTCGTCAATATAAGTAAGAAGATTCCATTTTGCCCAAAACCTTCGTAAATTACTTCCTTTATCATTAATTTGTTTGGACCAAATCCCTTTTCAATCGCCCGTTGGATATTTTCTTTTGGCATATTAGCGGATTTGGCTTTATCAATTGCCAAACGGAGTCTAACATTGTTTACTGGATCAATTATTCCCCCACTTTCTATGACCGATATTGTGATCAGATGAGACATTTTGGCGAAGACATTCGCTTTTATCTTATCATTTACCCCTTTTTTTCTCTTGATATTGGCCCATTTTGAGTGTCCTGACATATCTCCCCCCATTATACTTGACAATTGATAATTTTGAAATATACTTGGGTACATCATATGAAAGATATTTCAAATCTAGAAAAACAGGCGATAAATAATGCCATGAACGGCCTTTGGACCGAGGCAATCGTTTTTAATGAGGATATTATTAAAGCTGACAAAAAAAATCTTGAGGCCTATTTGAGGCTAGGATTCGCGAACCTGCAAATAAATAAAATTAAGAAAGCCAAGCAATCCTATTTGCAAGCCCTGAAAATTCAGCCCAATAATATTTTTATTAAAAAAAATCTTGAAAGAATAAAGATTTTGGAATCAAAAAAACTAAATTATTTAAAAACTCCCCCGGTCGATCCTTTACTATTCGTTGATATTCCCGGCAAAACTAAAACGGTTAGTTTGGTTAATTGCGGTCCAAAAAGTGTTTTGGCTAAGTTATCGGTTGGACAGAAAGTTTTTCTGGTCAATAAAAAGCGAAGGGTTGAAATAAGAACGGAGAGTAAAGAATATGCCGGCTGCCTTCCTGACGATCTTTCAAAAAGATTGGCTATATTTATTAAAAACGGTGGTATTTTTTCCGTTTATATTAAGGAAACCACATTGAAAAACACCATAGTCCTTATTAAGGAAGAGAAAAAAGG